>Ga0213863_10000262_pt1 | contig 41891 bp, 38 predicted proteins | sample PICome_8_FD_160128 | JGI IMG/M metagenome (GOLD analysis project Ga0213863, IMG submission 160128) | Coastal seawater microbial communities near Pivers Island, North Carolina, United States - PICO497 | ecosystem: Environmental > Aquatic > Marine > Coastal | place: USA: North Carolina... | reverse complement strand
TTTATCCCAGTCTGAGTACGAAAAATTACTTAAGCAAACCCAGCCAGTTACTTTTGTTCCGATCGATGGTGGTGCATCGAATTCAGGCGGCCATTCTGAGGATGGATTATCTTTATCGGAAACCTTATCAGATCCCACGGAGGTAACCACCCAGGAACTCACTGAAAAAAAAGAAAAGGTCAAAATCTTGCGTGATCTTATCAAAGAGCTTCCTGATCAGAACAAGAAAATTCTCATGCTTTACTACTACGAAGAATTAAAGTTGTCTGAGATTGCTCAAATCTTTAGCTTGACCGAAGGACGAATCAGTCAAATTCTATCCCATTCCTTATTATGTCTTCGCTCTAACTTTCAAACACTAGACCCTAACTAACCATTTAAAATGCTATTAGCTGTTGGTATCGTAATCGTATGTGCCTCCTGTATTGGAGGTTTTGTAACTGCTGGAGGTAACCCAATGTCACTTGTACACCCGGGTGAGATCATGATTATTTGCGGAATCGGGTTAGGTATCCTCGTGGTATCCAGTCCTAAAAGCGTTCTCATGAGCTTAAAAGAGGACATCATTAAAGCCTTCAAGGGGGGGATCGCGAATCAAGGTAAATTTATCGACCTCCTCGTCCTCCTTTATGAATTATTCATGCTCGGAAGAAGAAAAGGTACGCCCGCCTTGGATGAGCACGTAAGTGACCCACAAAACAGTTCCATATTCACTAAATATCCATCTTTTCTCAATGACAAGGGATTGGTTGAATTTTTATGTAATTCTCTAAGACCCATTGTGGATGGAAGATGTAAACCAGGTGAAATCGGTGGAATCCTCAACGCCGAACTCCAAAGCCGAGAAGCTGAATCCTCAAGATCCATCAAGGCGATCGAAATGATTGCGGACGCTCTGCCCGGAGTTGGCATTGTTGCCGCTGTTCTTGGAATTATCAATACCATGTCAAACCTTGAGGATCCAGAATCCGTGGGTTACAAGGTTGCTGCAGCACTAAGTGGTACATTTCTTGGGATTTTCCTAGCTTACGGTATCGGAATACCATTAGGCAGGTTGGTTTCCCTAAATCAAACTCAGGAAATGCTATATTATCGAATCGTTGAAAGGACAGTATCTGGTTTTGCTACCGGATTATCCCCGATCATGGCAGTCGAAATTGGTAGAAGATCCTTGGATAAGCAGATTCAGCCAACCGCGGATGATCTCGAAGAGAAGTGCAAGGAAGCTGCCAAGGGAGCTTAAAAACCACTTTTAAAATGTCCAAATCCCCCAAGGCATTCGTCTACAGACAGCGTCGTAAATATTTTCATGGTGGAGCATGGAAAGTAGCCTATGCGGATTTTGTTACCGGAATGATGTCTTTGTTTCTTGTCCTGTGGATCCTTTCACAAGACGAGGAGGTGATCATTGCAACCACCCGATTTTTTAGAGACCCATACAAGGCAGGAGTTCCGAAGTCGACTCCAGTTGAACAAAAGGATGCAAGACCAGGTAGTATGGTAGATCAAATCGTCGGTCGGTCTGACACGACCATGAGAAATACCAACGATACCACATCGATCGACATCGATGTTCTTCACCGGATTGCACAAGACTGGTACAAGAGACTAAAACTGCATGAGATAGATGATGAAGTCATTCAAATTGAAGCCACTTCGGACGGGTTGAAAGTTACCCTTTTTCATGGAGACGATAAACCACTTTTTGAAGATTCTTCAGAAAACCTCACCTCTTACGGAAGAAAAGTAATGCTTCGAATGTCTTGGTTACTTTCCCAGCATGTTTTGGTTTACAGAGTCGACTCTCATACCAACCATTTGAGTTCAAGTATTGGTAGAGGAGGGGAAGGGCCTTGGGAGATGTCCCTTCTGCAAGCAAAAGAAGTAGTGGATGCTCTTGATTATTATTCTGCGGGTGATTTAGATGAAAAACTCGAAAGAATTACGGGACATGGAATTACCAAACCAAACGATTCCCGCTATCCCAATCAACACGACAAGAATCGACGGGTTGAACTTAGTCTGGTTTTGGACATGAGTAAAAACGATCTGGCTCAATTCAAAAATAATTAGGTACGATTTTTGCTTAACAAAAAATATGCAAAGTTATCTTTCAGGTAGAGACGGAATTAAAGAAGACGGTGATGGATCTGCTAAATCCCAGTTTCGCCCATTCCTTCAAAGTGAAGATACAGATCAAACTGATACCGTTGATGATCTTTCAGGCAAAGACCTAGATTCTGAAGTTATCTATGATGAAGCAAACTGCCCCAAGGTTGAAGTCCTTTCTGAAGAGGGCATAGCCCAAGAAATCGTCATTCATCTTCAAGACGGTAGGATTCTTAAAATTCAGTGTCAGTATTGACTCGCTTGAGACAATACTAGCTTGAGCGTAACTAGCCTCCTCTGCAAACAAATCGTCGTTTTAAACTGAGCTAAATCTCCTTTAATGGCATGCATTCTGCTTTACCGTAGGTGTGAATCTATCATTATATGAAAACGCTTCTGCATTAAGGGGTCTCGAGCAATACCAAAACATAATTGCGAACAACATTGCTGCGAGTCATGTTGCTGGTTTTAAGAAAGTTGCGGTTAGTTTTGAAGCGGTCGAAGGTGGAGAAATTGCCCGAAGTACTCATGATAGATTACGCAATGAAATGCCTGGTTCTTTTCCGGTAATGAAAAATCAGGTAGATTATCATGAAGGAGAGATGCGCGAAACCCACAACCCTATGGATATGGCTCTTCGCGGAGACGGTTTTTTTGCCCTCCTTAACACTAATGGGGACGCGGTTTACACTCGTGACGGTCAGTTTTATGTTAATTCAGACGGTGTAATGGTGAATAGCATGGGACACGAATTTTCAGATGTAGGAGGCTCGACCATCCAAACTGTTCCTGGCGGAGGTGATCTAAGCATTGATAAGGAAGGACTAATTTATCAAAGCGGTCAGAACATAGGCCAGGTTGGAGTTTTTGTTTTTGAAGATCCATTACTAGACTTACAAAAAGTTGGAGGTGGCTTTGTTGCGAAAGAAGTGGGTGTAACCCCCGAGAACGCAAACCCGGAACAATTTACGATCATGCAAGGATACATCGAAAGCAGCAATGTCTCACCAATCGAAGAAATGATTGGTTTAATCGAAGTATCCAGAGCGCATGAAGCGAACCAAAAAATGATACAAACTTTTGACCAGAACATAGGAAAAGCAATTGGAACCCTCGGACAAACCCAGTAAATAGACAATGAACTTATCTCTCTACTCAGGAGCAACGGGCATGCAAGCCCAACAACTCAACCTCAATGTTATTTCTAACAACATTGCAAATGTTAACACCACTGGCTACAAGAAGAATAAGATAGAGTTCCAAGATCTGCTTTACCAAAATCCACGTCAAGCGGGTGGTCAAACTGGTGCAGGTAATGTTATTCCCACTGGTGTAGAAATGGGGAATGGAACAAAAGTAGTATCAACTGCGAAAATTTTTACCCAAGGCCAACTTACACAAACCAGTGAAAAGATGGATGTTGCCATAGACGGAGTTGGTTTCTTTCAAGTTGAAAAACCAGATGGAACAGAAGCTTACACCAGAGATGGGGCATTTAAGATCGGACCTGACGGTCAAATAACTACCGCTGATGCATTACCCCTAGCTGCGGGACTTCAAATTGATCCAGAAGTTACCAATGTCTTTATTTCACCTACGGGTGAAGTTTCCGTAGAAACTGCAGATGGAAGTCAAATCATCGGTCAGCTTGAATTGGTTCGTTTTCCAAATCCTGCTGGCATGAAAGCACAAGGTGGCAATTTATTTATTGAAACTGAAGCAAGCGGTGCTCCTGAAATCGGTGCCCCGGGTGAAAATGGATTCGGAGTTTTGCAACAAGGGTACCTCGAGATGTCGAATGTCAATGTTGTGGAAGAAATGGTAAATATGATCATTGCTCAGCGTGCTTATGAAATTAATTCCAAATCTATTCAAACCTCTGATGATATGCTTGCTCGAGTCAATCAGTTGAAGCGTTAATAGATGAGCCGCAAATTACCCATATTTTTATTTTTTGCCGCAGTTACTTTTCTTTCCGGTGAAGTTGGCAAATTCCTAGAGCCAATAAGCTTTGGGAAGCAAACACCATATTCCGAAACGAAGCACTTCCTGAAGACGTCTGCTCTCATAGCTCCTTCCTCAAACCTTGGATATAAAGACATTCAATTGTCGGCAATCAGTAAGGTTGAGCTGGACCGTCCTTTACTTGAAAAAAAGCTCAGTGAAATGTTGGCTCACAGGTATCAATCAAGCGGCAAGATCTCAGCATACCTTACCCGCGAATGGAAAGAGATTGAGATCGGTCCCAATTTCATTGTCAAAATCAATGACTGCATGCCAGACGAACTTTGCCCAAGCACTTTTGTCCGCTTCAGTATATGGGACCGTGGCTCTTTTGTTGGAAATTTCGCTGAACCTGTGAGGTTGGCTCATTATGTCGATGTTTTCTTCAGTACTCAACAAATGAACCGGGGATCCAGGCTTACTTCTTCGATGTTTACCTCTAGACCCGTTGATATTCTTAAGCAATATGCAGGAGCGGTTCCTGCCACGGCTAAACTTAATGGTTACCAACTTGCAACTAACATCAAAACGAGTTCTCCTATTCGTTGGAACCACTTAGCAAAAGTGACTTTGGTAAGAAAAGGTAAAGTCGTCGATGTTTTTGCTTCGGGCAATGGTATTTATGTAACCATGAAAGGTATGGCACTGGAAGACGGTGTGGAAGGTGGACTCGTCAAAATAAAAAACCTGTCCTCCGACAAAATTTTTCATGCCAAAGTCCTCAACGAAAATAGTGTAAAAGTACATTTATGAATCTTTTCAAAATACTACTCGCCTTTTGCCTCTCATCACTCATTGGTGAAGTCCAAGCTGCCTCATTGTGGAATAAAAGTACAAATTCCCAAAGAAGTATTTTTGCCGGAAAAAGAGCATATTCAATTGGCGATTTGATTACGATCGATGTATCTGAAAGTTCTTCCCTGGCAGCTTCTCAGAATTCAGTTCGTAACCGTCAGTCTCAAATCGAAAACGCAGTTAACAGCTTCCTTTTTGCAAACAGTAAAATGGGGACCCACAATGGCGGACTTCCAACCACAGAGATTGAAACTAAAACCTCTAACCAGGGCGGAGGTTCGATTGCTAATACCCAAGATCTTAAAGGCCGAGTTTCGGTCGTGGTAATCGATGTTTTACCCAATGGAAACCTTATTATCGAAGGTGCAAGGATGGTCACTTTTTCCGGAGAAAGTTACTATGCTGTTTTGAAGGGAATTGTCAGGCAGGAAGACATCGGATTTGGTTTCAAAGATGGTCTGAGATACCGGAATATCATTTCCTCTCAGTACATTGCCGATGCTCAAATCGAATTTGTCTCGAAAGGAAGCCTTAATGATGCTCAAAAAGAAAGTTGGTACCAAAGACTCGCTGCGATTCTTAACCCATTCTAAAATTACCGTGAAGTTATCCAAAACTAAAATCGCTTTTACCTTTTGCCTCTCTTTTTTAGTAGGGGCTCCTTTTGTTTATGGAGCACAAATTAAGAACTTAACCGATATTAGAGGAGCAAGAAGTAATCAACTCTTCGGTTATGGAATCGTTACTGGTCTGGCAGGTCAGGGAGATTCAAGAATCGAATATACTGAACTTGGTATCTTAAACGCCCTTGAACGCCTGGGTATTCGGGCTGACAAAGCCGATAAATCCAGAAACATTGCTGCGGTAATGGTAACTGCAAACATCGGCCCTTTTGCCAAAGAAGGCTCAAGAATGGATGTTACCGTTTCTTCGATCGGAAATGCTGATTCCCTGCAAGGGGGTATTCTTTTGCAGACTCCTCTACAAGGAGCTGATGGTAAAGTTTACTCGGTTGCTCAGGGTGCGGTTTCTATCGGAGGTCTATCCGCAGGTAACGCTGGAGGAGCGAATGTACAAGTGAATCATCCTACTGTAGGTATCATTACCAATGGTGCTCTCGTTGAAAAAGAAATCGAAAGCAACATACTTAACGCTGGTTCAATCGACTTACTCCTTCGTTCGCCCAACCACTTGACCGCGGTTAAAATTGCAGATGCAGTTAATAAATTCTATCCAGGTACATCTATCGCTGAAGATGGAGGCTTAGTGAATATAAGACTTCCCCAGAATTTCCGTGGACAGTCTACCAACTTTATTGCAGCGATCGGTGCAATCGATGTTAAGCCGGATGTACCAGCCCGAGTTATTATCAACGAAAGAACAGGTACGATTGTCGCAACTCAAAATGTCCGTATATCTCCCGTTGCTGTAAGTAGCAGTAATATTACGATTTTCCTTAACCCAACCACTGGAGTTAGCCAGCCTTTACCATTCTCTCAAGGGGCAACCGCGGTCATCCAAGGAGAAAACGCAGAACTCATTGAAGAAGTTGGTAGATTCGAGGCTCTTGACGAACTTGACCCTCCTGGAGCCTCGACAGTAAATGAGCTCGCATCCGCTTTGAACAAGCTCGGGTTGACCACTCGAGAAATGACTTCGATTCTTCAATCCATAAAGAATGCCGGTGCCTTACAAGCGGAGTAAATCATCAACTAATATGGAAACAAACGACATCGGAAACAAGTATGTTGGCATGGATTCTTCCATGCTTATGGAGATGGCTCACTCGAAACATGCCTCTGAAAGTCAAAAAGTTGCTGCAGTCAGCCAACAATTTGAATCTGTACTTGTAAAACAATTCTTAAAGGAAGCACTGAAACCAATGTTCAAAGGTGTTTTCAATGAAGACGGAAACGCCCACAGAATGTACCGCCACTTTTTTACGGATGCAATTTCCGAAAGCATTGCAAGCGGAGGCGGGTTTGGTATCTCCAATATTCTGCAACAACAATTGTCCAATCAAGCTTCGCCCACCACAGAAGCAAAAAGCAAAAATCTTTAATCTGTCATGTCAACCTACGCTCAAACCACTGTACCTAATCTTTCATTTACTTGGGAAGACTTACTTGGACTACTTCGTGATGAGCTGCAAGAATATGGCAGCCTTCTTGGTCTACTCTCAGCACAACAACAAAGTATTTTAGACCGCAGACCTGAAAGCCTACTGGAAATAAATCAGACCGTTCAGACCCAAATGGAAGCAAGTCAGATCCTTCAGAAGAGAAGGCAGGGTTTTGTCTCTAGTTTGGCAAATACTCTTGGTATATCCCAGGAATCCAACCTATCCGAACTCATTCCTCATTTCCCAGATGTGACTCAGCCTATGTTTGAAAGCTTAGTTGAGGAAATCAATAATCTGATCACCAAGGTGAGGTCAAAAATAGAGCAAAACCAACGCCTTTTAAGCAGACTATCTGAAGTAACCGACCAAATTTTAAGTATTACGAATCCAAGTTCCCACTCCAAAACTTATAGTCGTAGTGGAAATGTACATGATCTGGCAGGCGATCGATCTAGTATAAACGAATCTGCATAAACTTTTTTTATTCTTATGTCTTTACTCGGAGAAATCAGCAAGAACAGTGAGGCTTTGCGTTACCACGCAAAGACTGCTGAAATTGCCGGTCAGAACTTGGCTCATGTCAATGACGAGACCTATGCTAGGCAACGCGTGCTGGCTAGGGAAGGTGTAATGTATGGAAGCTTTGGCGAACTCCAAACCTCAGGACTGGAAGCAGCAGGATTGGATCATGCCCGCAGTGAACTACTCGACAAAAGGGTTGTGAACGAACTTTCTGAAACTGCCAGCTTGGAGGCTCGTAAAGAAATCCTCGACCTCCTCCAGGGTGCACTGGGAGAAACGATTACGCGAAGCGGAATTAATGTTGGTCTAGATGACCTCCACGACAGTGATCTCGCCCCAGGTAGCCTTACCCGTGCGCTCAATGATTTCTTTAATGCCTTTCAGGAACTGTCGGCTTCTCCTGATGAACCCACAATCAAGCAAGAGCTATTTAATAAGGTTGGGACTTTAGTTAAAAGATTCAATGATGCCGGAAGTAGTTTGGATTCCATTGAAGAGGATCTTTCAGAAACAGTCCGAAGGTCAGTCGATGATGTAAATCGTGTATTGGCTCAACTGCATGAAGTAAATAAGCAAGTTCGTCGCTTTGAGCTCCAAGATAAGGGAAAAGCGGTTACCTATCGTGACCGCAGGCAGGCACTACTTGAGGAATTATCTCAATTAATGGACTTCAAAGTGGAGGAAGATGTTGACCCAGAAAGTGGTCTTCCCTCTGGCTTCATCAATTTATATGTCCAAGGCTCTGCCAACGAGAAAGTTAACCTCTTAGATCCAATGGGTCCCAAAAACATAACCAATGATTGGGGCCAAGAGTTTGTTATAGCAGCTCCTAGTGATCCCAATGGAACCCAGGCAAAGGTTCGTGCTAAAATTGATGCAGATGGTAATTTGGGTAGATTTGAGGTTCTAGATGGTGGTTCACTTTACAATGACTCAGAGGGACCAATTCTTGTTTCACTTCTCCCGCCAAAGCCTACCACAAATTTAGTGGAAACAGAAACAGGAGAGGTAGTTTCAGCACCGAAAAGCGGGACAGTCGAAGAAGTTTTTGTCGCTCAAGGAGATGAAGTTAAGCAAGGTGATCCGCTCGTCAATGTAGCAGTTGATGGCGACGAAACTGAGATTCCAGCTGATGCTAACAACATTGCCGGACAAGCGGGAGGGATAGATGCACCTGTTGACGATGGAAATGAACTCTCTAGTGTTACTGGAGGGAGCGTGGCTAACACGGTTCCCTTTTTATCTGAAGTGGCGAGAATGCAAGGGGATGTATTTTACCAAGGCGATGCTTACTACCAAGCTCTTACCAATACCCAAAAAGGGGATGATGTGTCTGACACCTTAAAATTCATGAAAATTACAACTTGGCCCAATGGACAAGTTCAAGAAATCAAAAAACGGCATTCCGACATTGAATCTTTTCAACAAGGGGAACAGATTTATTACGAAGGAAAGTATCTCCAAGCCACTGCTGAGGTTTCTGCAATCTCGGAAGAATTAGGCACCAATGGTTTAGCTAGCCGGACTTATTTGGCCGGAGAAGTTATTAAATACGAAGATACCTATTATCAAGCCTTTCAAAACCTTGAAAAAGGTACTGATCTTTCCACGATTCTTGCTACAACCAATCAAGACGGAACTGAAGGAGAGTTGGTTACCGGGGATCAAACCCTCGGGAGTCTATGGGTAATAGGTCAAAACCTTCCCTCCGAGACTAATTCAAAATTAGAAGGCACAGCTGACGAAAATGGTGAAATCACATACACTAAAGGTGAAATAATTTCGAGCCTGGGTAGTAATAACAAGCCCATGTATTACTTAACCGTTGCAGATATCCCAAATGGAGAGGTTCCTGATTTCGCTAACTCAAATTCATTTGTAAGACTTAATTCCTTTGTAGACTCAGATGTGAAAACTTTGAATAGGGGACAAGCCTCTCTTCAATTCTTTGACGATGAAGTGTATTACGACGAAGAGACTCAACAACACTTTGTGGTAGACTCTTCGCCGGCAATCATTTCGGACCCCGCACAAATTGCATCCTTTGACCCATCTGATAGTCAATGGTCTAGTAACCTTCATGTTTTTAAACCAAAGCTAAATTCAATTGATGACCCAACAAGCTTCATTCGAAAAATCTCATCATCTGGCCATGATACTGGAAATGGAGTTTTGCAAGAAGTTAATATCGGGATTGCAGAAGCAGTGGTTAAAAATGGTGAAATCACCACTTTCAATATCATAAATTCTGGAAATTCTTTTCCTTCATCTGATGCCATTTTTTCAGATGGGATTGAATTAAATCTTACTGCTGGTTCAATCCATGGTTACCAAGCAGCAAGGTCTAACGAAATGGAAAGATTTAGAACCAACCTTAATGATCTCGTCTCCAATTTCGTTACCAAAGTAAATGATATTTACAACCCAGATGATGAACAAGGTGGTTATCTTTTTGGCTTTGACGCTTTCCTAACCCGTCCAGTTACGGGAAATAACCTGATCATGGAGGAAGAATATGGTTTATATGGAGTAGAAGGAAATGGGGAACTTCAACTTTTCAGAGAAGAGGTTAATATGACATTGCCTACGGCTGAATCAGATACTTTCACCATTGTTAACACAACTCCTATATTTCCAGAAGAAGTACCAAATCAAGCACTAGTCAGAGAAAGCGATGAGCTAAAGCTGTTTCTCGACGACCCTAACAATGTTGATATTTATCAATTTTATTCCTCTGCCCGGAGAATGCAGCATGTAACGCTTGAACTCGATGCAACCTATCCGGGGGAAGATAAGCTAACCGGTACGGATGATGATGGCAGATCTTTGTTACTCGGCTATGAAACGATTCCATTTCGAATTGAGCAGGGTGAAAAAGCTTTCATAATTGGCGATAATTTCTCATTCGACGCCGTTCTGCAAAATGATTGGAACCTAGCGACCAGCCTTCGTGTTGAGAATGATCTTACCGTAGAAAACTTAAAATCAACTCATGATTTCGCTGAAGGTGCAAACGATGTAGCATTTGCAATAGGTGATCTTGCTAATGAAGGTGGTTTAACCGACCATATTTCAACTATGAATGCTGACATTGGCAACTCATTATCTGATTTAAATGACAACCTAGAACACCAAAAATCACTCGAGACTCTTTTACTAGACCAGAGAAGAGCTGTCAGTTCCGTTTCTATCGATGAAGAGGTATCTGATCTGATGCAATTTCAACGCTCATTTCAGGCTTCAGCAAGAGTGCTTAATACCCTCGACAAAATGTTGGAACTTGTTGTCCTTGGTCTCGTTAAATAATTTTTTTGCATGCGTCTTCCAAATCTAAGCGTTTCTGATTCCATTACGAACACCATTCGTAACTTAGACTTGCAGCGTTACAAGTTAGACAAACAGATTTCGAGCGGACAAAAAATCACCCTTCCAGAGGATGACGGCATGCGTCTTGGTCGGGTCATTAGTTTGGATACTGAAAAGGGTAAGCTTGCTCAGTATCAAAGAAACGCATCTTATGCATCAGAATTCTTGAATGCAGGTCATCTCAACCTTGATAATTTAAGAGAGCTTAATCAAAGGGCTCAAGAGATTTCTAGAGTTGCCGGTTCCAGCCTCAATGGTCCTGCAATGGAGACCTATGGGAATGAGATAGATCAACTGATTGAAGAATCTCTCAACCGGATTAATGCGCGGCACCGAGGAAGATCTCTCTTTGCTGGCACTCAATTAAAGCCTGAATTTGGAAACTCCGAGGTTCAACTCGGAAAAGAACAAAGCTCTATTTTTTCTTTAAATTCAAGTTTTGTTGGAGAAGTTGGTACGGATGGCCTTCGGCAAATCAAAGCCGGCGAGCAAGTTGTAATTAGCCTCAATGGTCGTGAATATGTGGTGGAAGCCAAGACAGATGGCCTATCCACAAATAAAATAACCGAAGTTGTTCGTGATCTGATCAATAATGATACAAAACTTTTAGTCGACTCTCCCAGGGTAGAAGACAATCTTTCATACAGAGCTTTTGTCCGTGGTTCATCTGGACAGGCTGATCCTCGTAATGAATCAGTCACATTGTATTCTGAAATCTCCAACAATGGAGACCTAGTTGTTTCTGGAACGGTAGGGGAGAAGTACAATGCCAAGGCCAACTATCTGACTCGTTGGGATCCAAACCATTATTATCCAAATCAAATAGAGGAAAAAAGGAATCAAAGGGCTGCTTCCGTCTTTAACGGAAAATTGTACAACGAACTAACAGAGTCAGAAAAAAAGCAAGTAGATGATTATGTTTTTTCAGGATTAGAAAATGCTCCTCTTTGGTATCAGTTTTCTTCCTACAAAGGAGGGGAACGTGTTTATGATATTTCTTCAAGTGCGACCAACCCACGGCTTGTAGAATTTGACCAATCAGTGAAGGGAACATGGGCATCGGGAGAATACGCAGTGGATGATTACACATTCTATGCTGGAACTTGGCATAAAGTCGTTTCAGCTGGAAATAGTGCCGGTGACATACCGCATAATCCTAACGACACAAACACCTTTGATGTGTCCAATTCATTTTCTGCTGAAGATGCGGCTAAAAATGATCAAAAACGAATTATCGTTGCCCAACCCATCATGAGTGGTGAATTCGATTCAAATTCTGACTACCAAGTTGGACAAGTGGTACAACAAGGTTCCGATTTCTATGAATTTAATCAGGCTTCTGTTACTGCTCTTAGTAAAAATTGGTTAGTGGATGATTATGCCCTGGGTGATGTAGTCAGGTATAGAGGCGTTTATTATCAAACGACTGCTGCCACTACATCCCAAGATCCAAATGCAAATAATTTTGATGATCAAACCCCTGATGTTTCTGGCAATTGGGTTTCTTTAGGATCCAACCTGACTGCCCTTGATGCTGCTGGTGCCACCATTCCAACAAATGTAACCAATGCGGTGGTAAATGAAGTTACTAACCCTAATCTGGCTGGAAAATATTTTAGGGAGTCCGCTTTTCAAGCGACCGATGAAGGAACAGGTGAACCGATTAACCTACTCGATGCATCTCTCCTAGATGTAACCCATACCGTCCTTCAGGAATCTGCGGATGGATCCATGCCTACGGATTCAGTAGCCCCAGCTTGGACCCAAAATATTACAGTTGGCATAGAATCAGCCGCAGGTACTTCTCAGTTATCCATGACCCATTCCAATCCATGGAAAAGATTACAATCTTATGAATTAGGTAATATAATTGAATTTGAAGGAAAACTTTGGGAATCACAAATCAATGATAATTTTAATCATAAACCGACCGTTGATAGTTCTACTTATTGGAAAGAATTACCCTCTGGCTACAATGTAGACCGGGAAGATTGGGAATTAGAAGCCACGGGAGTTACTCAAAAAGAATTCTTCCTATCTCTTGATGGTCGTCTTTTTGATAATTTTGGTGACGCTTCTGTTCAAAACCAAGATATCCTTCTTTTCTCCGATTCACTTCCTGTTGATGCACAACCTAGTGACCTTACCACGATGGCGGATGAAAAGGTAAAAACTATTTTTTACCCGGTTACTACCTATGAGGTAAAAGGTTCTGAATCTCAGGGAACGGTTTATTTTGATCACCAGACTCAAGAATATAGGCTAGCAGCCGCACCTGAGGGCAGTCAGATTATTTCGAGTCAAGTGATCACCTACGAACAACCAGTAGTGCAGCACGAAGGAAATTATTTTGTTTCCTTAGACGGAACCAACCTTGAAAACGGCGACAAAACATTGTGGTCCTCTATACAAGATAACTTTCCACCTAATTTCGTAGAAATTAATGCAAATGAAAATTTAGTTTTAACTAAAGGTGACTATTTGTACGATGAAACAACTGAGAAGTACTACATTGCTACCGCAAATTCGAATACTGTAACTGGTACTTTTGATCCCATCAATCCTTCGGCTTCTACCATTCCACTTACCGAAGCATCTGCCCGAAGTGATGGTACCGTTTTCAAACTGGCTTCCCTGCCAAAAGCCGGAGAGGAACAGGTCTTTTCCACTCAGAATCAACTGCTACAACCCATAGGTTTAAATACTGGTGATTATCTTTATCACCGAGAAGAAAATTCCTATTATGTTGCAACTGAGACCCTTAATGTAACGGATCAAACAGATATAGATGATTTACGCCTGAGTAATAAACTGATCGAGGTGCCTGCCCAAATTACCAGGCAAGGAACCGAGTGGTCTTCGAATATAACTTACAACAGTGGGGATGTTGTTCTCTATGATGGCCAATACTACCGAAGCCTTAGGGATGACTTTAATAATTTCTTACCTTCGGCAGATTTTCTTGGCTCCACTAACCTGGTGTATCCGGATTCTAAACTTATTCCTAGTGTCGACGGCCAGTCACAGGTTGCAAATTATATCTGGGAAGTTGTTGAAAACCCTCTCCAGCATGTTTTACAATTTGATGCAACCCGAGATGACGCACCATCTGTAAATATTCCCTCGGCAGGTGCAGCAGGAAGAGATGCAACTGCCAAAGCTGTGGTTGATGTTAATGGTAATATTGCTGGATTAAAGGTTGAGGATCCTGGTCGTTATTTCTTTTCCGATGGAATTATCCCCCCAGATTTCACCAAAGCCACAGTCCAAGTTGGAGATGAAACATTAGAGGCGACTATTATGTGGCAGGAAAATCCAAATGATCCTGGTCCTTACCGGATTGCAGGGTTTGAATTGACTGGCAACCCCAATACAACAATAGCGCCAACGGGGCCCCGTATTGGAGATACATTCTCTTTTGCTACCGGTACTAAAACCTTTTTAGATCACAGAAATGAGCAAGGGCAGATCGTTAATGTTTCCTACATGGGCTCGGAGAACAACTCCCAGTTTTATGTTGGAAAAGAGAGTAAGATATCATCCTTCTTAAATTCAGCAGATGGCAATACAGCTGAATTGGGTAATGTGGTAAATACTTTGATCGAACTCAGGGAAGGATTGAACAATGCAACACCTTCTTATTACTCTCAAGAAGTTGAGGATTCAGAAAAGAAGCTGATCAAGTTGGAAGATAATATCATTGATAAAATGGGGGAACTTTCGGCCAATATGGTAAGAATGGAAACCGTAAAAGCTCACGATGAAGATTATTTCATGCAACTAGATCAAAGAATTTCCCGCGACCTTGATGTTGATCTTTCTGAGACCATCATGAGGTTATCACGGGTGTCAACCGCATACCAAGCCGCAATGCAGGTGGGTGCTCAGTTACTTAATACTTCACTACTCAACTACCTGTAATAAAAAAAACTGCATACTTCAAATCATGAAACTTAATTTAGGTGAGGAGTCGAACAATCCAGAATTGGAAGGCTCGAGTTCACGTAATAAACTTTCTTTGCCCGAAGGTCTTTTTGGATTTTCTCAGATTCGCTCCATGGAACTCATGTTTGACGAAGAAGAGTTGCCTTTTATGTGGCTCAGGGAGGAAAAAGAAGATGGTTTGGCTTTTGTTGTACTTGAACCCGGTGGAGTTCTCCCAGACTACTCCGTAGAAATTGCGGATGGTGACATTCAGGTATTGGGAATTACAGGTCCCGAAGATACCATGATCCTAAATATTGTTACCCTGCTTCCGGAACAATCAAATAAAATTTCCCTGAACCTTGTAGGTCCGATCATTGTGAATCGCAGAACCTTGGTAGGAAAGCAGTGCATTATCAATAATCATGAAGATTATTCCGCACGGCATATCCTTGATGTCGGTGGAGAGGAACTCTAATTTTACTTTTTCGAGATCATGTTGATTTTATCTCGTAAAGTAGAGCAGGGTATCAAAATTGGTGATGAAATAGAAATTTCGATCACTAAAATTGAAGGAGATTCTGTTAAAATTGGAATCTCAGCACCCCGATCAATTTCAATTTTTAGAAGAGAAATCCTGGAGGAAATACAATCCTCCAACCAAGCTGCTGCTGTTTCGGGAATGCCAAAGCAAACTGGTCTGCTCAAAAGTACACTTGCCGCGGGTTCTGCGAAAAAGCTGATTGAACAATTCAAGGCAAAAAAAGCAGCCAATCAAGACTCTAAGAAGTAAGCTACCGCTTACATACTTCGTACTCTCAAAAACCTGAATCATGGCAACCTTTAAATCCTTTAAAGCCTTAAGACCAAAACCGGAATTTGCCAAAGACATTGCTTCCCGTCCTTATGATGTGCTGAACGCTGCCGAGGCGAAGGATGAGGCAGAGGGCAATAATCTTTCCTTCTTGCGAGTTATCAAACCTGAAATCGAACTTCCTGAAGAGATTGATCCTTATGATCAGAAAGTTTATGATAGAGGATTAGAAAATTTAAAAAAGTTAACCTCCAAGGGCTATTTAATCAAAGAACAAAAAGCCTCCTATTATGTTTACAGGCTAACCATGGAGGGTAGGGAGCAAACTGGAATTGTGGGTTGCTGTGATTACCAAGAGTACTATGACGGTCGAATCAAGAAGCATGAGCTTACGAGAACCGCAAAAGAAAACGACCGAGTTCGACATGTTGAAACTCAAAATGCTAATGCTGAACCGGTTTTCTTCTCCTATCGCGGCGTTCAGAATATTAATCTTCTTATCCAGAAAATTGTAACCTTTGAACCAGTCTATAATTTTGTTGCTGAGGATGAAATTAAGCACGAACTATGGATCGTAAATGATGACAAAGATATCTCCCTCATAGAATTTGAATTTAATGCTGTACCAGATTTATATGTAGCAGATGGTCACCACCGAACTGCGGCAGCTGCCAGAGTTGGTCAAAAGAAAAAAGATCATAACCCTGATCACAACGGAACCGAGGAATATAATTTTTTTATGGCGGTTCTTTTTTCAGATGATCAATTAAAAATTTACGACTATAATCGAGTCATTCAAGATCTTAACGGTAAAAGCCCACTTGATTTCATCTCTGAACTCGAAGAGACATTCTACATCACAAAGCTTCTTGAAGCTTCTCCGCCTAATGAAAAAGGACTATTTTCCATGTACCTTGAAAATCAGTGGTATTCGCTGAAACCAAAAGACAGGATCTTTACCGAAAATCCAAAAGCGAACTTAGATGTAACTTTTCTATCCGAAAAAATCCTCAGTCCTATCCTTGGAATTGAAGATTTGCGTAAGGATACAAGGATTGATTTTGTGGGCGGAATTCGCGGGTTAAATGAATTAGAGCGAAGGGTCGACTCCAAAGAAATGAAAGTTGCTTTTGCCCTATTCCCCGTCTCCATGGATGAGCTTATTTCCATTGCAGATGCCGGTGAAATCATGCCTCCTAAGACCACATGGTTTGAACCCAAGTTAAGGAGCGGTCTATTTATCCACGAGTTAGAGTAGCAAAAATTAAAATCTTTAGAGGAATTTTTCCTTTTAAAGAAATTAAGTTTAGTAATTTCCAGATAAAATGAACCTGCTTATACTCAGTTCCTCTACTGGAGGCGGGCATGACATGAGAGCTTTCGCGTTAAAGGAGTGGTGGACCAGCAAAGGGTATGATGCTGAAGTTTTCCATCCTTTGGAACAAACTAGTTCTCTTTATAGATTTGGTACCAACCTTTATAATTTTATCCAGAAAAGGGTACCGTGGTGTCATTCCCTATATTTTAAATTCCTTGAATGTGCCAACCTGCATCGTAGTAGTAGGTTTCTCATTGGAAGAAATCACTTCAAGTCATTTATTGAAGATAATAAACCTGAAGTCTTGGTAAGCGTTCACGCTCATCTAAATCATGCCTATCTTGATATCACAAAACAATGTTTCCCTGAATCGAAGTTCATTATTTACTGCGGAGAGTTTTCAGATGGAAAGGGATTCAGCAGACATTGGATCAACCCAAAAGCTGATTTATTTACTGGCCCGTTCGAATCAACTTGTGAAACCGCAATAAGAAAGGGCATGCCTCCTTCAAAAGTACAGGTAGGTGGATTACTGCTAAGGCAAGCATTTCATACAAATTCAGATAAAGTCGAACGAAATTCCAAGATCAAACTTAAGTCTATGGGCATTAATCCTGGTGAGAACTTTGTTACCCTAGGGACCGGTGCTAATGGGACAAACAACCATCTGAGAATTTGTAGGGAAATGAACAAATCTTTGAGAAATTCGAATATAAAACAAATTGTAGCTCTCTGTGGTGAAAATCGAAAATTACAAAAAGATTTAAATTCAATGCATTTAGGGAAGGGGGTGAGGATTATTGCTCTCCTCAAGGTAGGAGCTGAAGAAATGGTTTCCCTATTAAGTGAAACATGTTGCCTTTTAGCTAGACCGGGGGCGGGTATCAGTGCGGAGGCTCTCGCAATGCATACTCCCATCGTCTTCAACATTTGCGGAGGAGTGATGCCTCAAGAAACAAATAACCTTAATTATTGGAAATTACATGGATGTAAAACTTCGATTATTTCTAAGCCTGAGCAGTTTCCGTTATGCTTAGAAAAAAAAATTTCAGCTATTGGAGTTACTCTTCCCAGTAAACCCAGCATCCTTGAAATAATCGAGAGGATTGGAAATGAAAAATGATCATCCTGCCAAAGAGCAAATATCTGCCTGGGCAATTGCTTGCTCGCTATCTGCGGCAAGCAAGGAAATGATAGAGCAAAATATTTGGGTACAATGTTTGCAACCCGAACTCCAAGGTGCATCTTGGATTTCTTTAACCAAGGAAAATAATATGGTTTTCTCGAATGTGAATTTGGTCCGTGTCGCAGGTGGCACCTTTGCCATCCCAAAAATTGCATGCCTTTTAAAAAAACCAATTAAAAGCTTGGGTGCACTTCTGACCCTTATCAAGATAAGAAGGGTATATCTACAAAAGAAACATACTATTGAACAAGTAAGGATTCTGATGCTAGCAGGATTGGAAACCGCTGTTTGTTATTTGAATTTCCATTCTTATTCTAAATCCCTTATGGTTGGTGAATCTGGTAAAATAGATTTTTATGTAAAGGAAAAGTTTTTAGGTAGTGTTTCATGTTCAACCAATAACTTCTGGGAAACGAGTAATCGCAATACTCGAGAGGAACCTTCTATTATCATAACCTTTAAAGATCTGAACACTGCTTACCGTGGAGCATTGGGCGAAATTGATCCCTTGGTTGACGCTGCTGAGAAGAATGTTTTGATTAGAGGAAGAATTCCTCTAATCGAAAAATTTGGTTACATTTCAAGGCTTGCAATGAAAGAAGTTCCCATACCTAAAACGCTTTGAGCATGAAATCTAATTCAGAGCTAATTTTTCAGAGGGCCAAGAGAGTAATACCTGGAGGAATCTATGGCCATGTTGCTCCTGCGGCAGGATTGCCTGACTGTTTCCCTCATTATTGTAAAAAAGCGAGTGGATATAAATTCGAAGATGTGGATGGAAAGGAGTGGATTGATTTCATGTGTGGTTTTGGTGCAATCTTACATGGATACTCCAATGCAGAGATCGAAAGGGCTGCAACTAGTCAAAGGAAGATGGGCACAGTCTTCAACCAACCATCAGAAGTCATGGTAGAACTGGCAGAAATTCTTGTGCAAAGAATAGATTTTGCAGACTGGGCAGTTTTTGCCAAAAATGGTTCCGATTTAACAACTTGGGCTATTCGAGTAGCCAGAGAAAAAACCAATCGAAAATATATTATAAAAGCAAAAGGTGCTTATCATGGTGTCGATTCATGGTGTGACCCCGGTCTCGGTGGTCGAATTCCTTCTGACCGACAAGAAATACTTGAGTTTAATTGGAATGATCCTGACCATCTAAGTTCATTATTCAAAAAGTTCCCGAGTCAAATTGCCGCAGTCATCTTGACTCCTTATCACCATCCATCATTCCAAAGGTCTGAAATGCCTACTGCTGGGTTTTGGGAGAATGTAAGTGCTATCTGCAGGAAGGAGGAAGCCTTTTTAATTCTTGACGATGTTCGAGCAGGAGGGCGCCTGCATGATGGTGGTTCCCACCGTTTTTTTAATTTCACTCCCGACCTTGCGGTTTACTCAAAAGGACTGGGGAACGGATACGCCATTTCCGCTTGCGTGGGAAAAGCCGAGCATAAGTTAGCATCTGCAGAAGTCTTTTTGACAGGAAGTTGCTGGAACGACGCGGTTGCCATGGCTGCAGCCATTTCATCCTTAAAGATATCCGAAAGAGAAGGAGTTGCCAAACAAGTACTTAGCAAAGGAAAATACTTTTGTGATCAGCTCGAAAGTGTAGCTAAAAAACAAAACTTCCCCTTATTGATGACCGGTCCACCATCCATGCCATATCCATTTGTAGAGGGAGATTTCAACCTTTTTAAAATCCAAGAGTTTTGCCGATTCTGTGCCGAAGAGGGTTTATACTTCCATCCTCACCATAACTGGTTCATTAGCAATGCGCACACATTTGAATCCATCGATCATTCAATTAAAAAAGCCTCTCTTGCTATTGATAAATTGAGTCAACAAAGTAACTAAGTTTAAGAATTTATAATTCTTAAATACGAAAATTCTTTGGAATCGACTTTTTCATGTAGAAATTACATTGTTTTACCAAGAATGCTTTCAGAGAAATCCATATTAATTACCGGAGGAACCGGGTCATTTGGTAGAGAATTTGTCAGGCTCGCTTTGAAAAACTTTAATCCTAAAAAAGTTATTATTTACTCCAGGGATGAGTGGAAACAGAGTGAAATGCAGTCCTGTGAAGAATTTAAACATCCAGCTATTCGATTTTTCCTCGGTGATGTAAGAGATCGTGACCGGCTCGAATTAGCAATGCGTCAGGTTGATTACGTAATTCATGCCGCTGCCTTAAAGCAAGTTCCAGCAGCTGAGTACAATCCGCATGAATTCATAAAGACCAATGTGAATGGTGCAACCAATGTCATGGAAGCAGCCTTAAAAGCTGGAGTTAAAAAGGTCTTGGCATTGAGCACTGATAAAGCAGTAAATCCAGTGAATTTATATGGAGCTACGAAATTGTGCTCGGACAAAGTTTTTATTGCTGCCAATAGTTATGGTAGCGGGGGTGGGACAGTTTTTTCGGTAGTTCGATATGGAAATGTGGTTGGAAGCCGGGGTAGTGTGGTTCCTATTTTTCAAAAACAAAGAGAGACTGGCACTATTTCGATTACAAACCCAGAAATGACCAGGTTTTTGATTACGCTAAGACAAGGGGCAGAATTTGTACTAAAATCACTTGGAGATATGGTAGGCGGAGAATTGTTCATCCCTAAAATCCCAGCTTGTACGGTTGCAGATATTGCGAATTTAGTGGCTCCAGATTGTACTTGGGACACCATCGGTCTTCGTCCTGGAGAAAAAATGCATGAGATTCTGATCCCAGAAGACGAAGCCAGAAATGTAATGGAATTTGAAAACCATTTCGTTATCCAACCCATTCAGACATTCTGGGGAAACAAAATCGGAATCAAAGGTGGTTCGAAGTGTCCAGACAACTTTACTTACGCCAGCAATATAAACTCGGTTCGATTTTCAGATGAGGAACTCAAGCTCTTATTGAAAGATTTCATCCCATCTCAATCAATTTAATAAGGTCGGCTGCATGAATTCCGATTTGACCTTTTCTGATCAGGCTCCGTTTATCGTTGCTGAGCTATCAGGAAATCATGGAGGCTCACTGCAAAAGGCTTTGGAACTCGTTGATGCGGCAAAAATCTCGGGCGCACATGCGATTAAACTCCAAACCTACAAACCGGAAACCATAACCGTTGATTCTAAAGATGATAGATTTTTGATCAAAGAAGGATTGTGGAAAGGAAAATACCTGCACGATTTATACGATCAAGCGATGACACCATGGGAGTGGCATATTGAAATTGCCAGAAAAGCAAAGGAAAATGAGTTGGTTTGCTTTAGTTCTCCTTTTGATGAGACGGCAGTTGATTTCCTTGAACAAGAAATCTCTCCACCTTTATACAAAATTGCATCCTTTGAACTGAACCATTTTCCATTATTAAAAAAAGTAGCCACATTGCAAAAGACTGTTCTTGCCAGTACGGGGGTTTCTAATGAGGAAGAAATCTTAAAAGCAATTAAAACCTTAAGCGATAATGGATGCCCCGAGATCATTTTATTACATTGTGTAAGTAATTATCCCGCTAAATCAGAGGATTTCAACCTTTCCTTAATTCCTTGGATGCAAAAAACTTTTAATTGTAAGGTTGGGCTATCGGATCATTCCCCGGGTCATTTGATACCAGTACTCGCAACTGCCCTTGGTGCCCGTGTCATTGAGAAGCATCTTACTCTAGACCGGAGTCAAAGTTCAATAGATGGTGATTTCTCTCTACTCCCTGAAGAATTTAAAGTTATGAGCCAATCTGTTTTAGAAGCTTATAAAAGCATGGGGGGGCATCATTCTGAAAGTAAGAAGATCAAGGAAAGATTTAAAAACTCAAGCTTCAAACGCTCCATTTTGGTTTGTAAAAAGATCCAGTCCGGCGATTTACTCTCAAAAGAAAATATTCGGATTGCAAGGCCAGGTCATGGAATGTGTCCAAGTAAATGGACTGATATTTTAGGAAAAAAAGCAAAAAGGAATCTAGAAATAGGAGATCCACTTGTACTTAGAGACTTAGAAATTTGATTCCAAAAATCTTTTTACACCGTAGCTGGTAGGAAGCTAAGAAAAAAATAGAAGCTGTCTTACGCTTCTAATCAAAGGATTTTGTTAAACGCTTCATTTATCCTACCTGATTTAAATTAAAAGGTTTTCCTCAAGGAATTTTAAGCTAAGTTTATGCCTTAAAGTGAAAACCAGTAAGCTTAGTAGAAAAGAAGCAATGCTTCTGCTTAACAGCCTTCCCAAATTAGGCCCAATTAGTACCAATCGTTTACTGGAGTTTTTTGAAGGAGATCCATTAAAGATCTTTCATGCATCACAAAGAGAACTTCTTTCAATTAGCGGAGTTGGACCTGCGATGGTGAATTCCATTCTTGATCAAGACCATGGCACTTGGGTTAAAAATGAGTTAGAAATTATTCAAAAACATTCCACTTCTTTCATCACAGAAGAGGAAATCCCTTCATCCTTGCGTGAGATTTATGACACTCCAATTGGGCTTTATGTTAAAGGCACTATTCCACCGGGGCCCTATTTTTCTATCGTAGGAACCCGTTTGCCATCTTTGTATGCACAAAAGGTATGTTCTAAGATTTCTACTGATCTTGCCCTGGCAGGATTTTGCGTAGTCAGCGGTATGGCACGTGGAATAGACTCGATTGCGCATCAGTCTGCCCTTGAGGTAAATGGTAAAACAATTGCATTTCTGGGAAGCGGAATGGACATTATTTACCCCCCAGAAAATTTAGGTTTATACCAAAGAATTGCTGCCGAAGGTGCAGTGATTTCCGAGTTTCCCTTTAGGAGGAAGGCAGACCGAAGAACTTTCCCTATGAGAAATCGCCTAGTTTCTGGAATTTCTTCCGGGGTGCTAGTTGTAGAGTCTGGAAGTTCTGGGGGTAGTCTGATCACGGCAAGATTTGCAGCTGAACAAGGTCGGTCAGTTTTTGCAATTCCAGGTAGAATTGATCAACCAAGCTCACAGGGTTGCCATCAATTAATTAGGGAAGGAGCAATTCTTACTACTAATGCTAACGAAATCATTGAGGACTTAAGACCTTCTTTAACTCAAACAATTTTGCCACTGAGTGAAAACAGACAGGCGGAGCGTCCAAAAGATAAAACAAATTCTGACCAGATTATTTCAAAAAATGAAAAAATAATTCTTAATCTTTTAGAAGTTGACGGTGCGATGGCAGTGGAACAAATGTGTTCAATTTGTGAACTTACCATTCAAGAAATTTCGGTGAGCCTTTCATTGCTGGAATTAAGTAATAGAGTAGGCAAGAGATATGATGGTAAATATGAATTAAATTAATCCAATTCATACAAAGTAAGAAAAATCATCACATCCTTTGAATGAATTAATTTCTTTGTGTTGCAATTATCCTAAGCTGGGTTTGAATGAAGGTAGTTTAGGGGAGTTTTTGGCGAAAACTGAGAAACATCTACGATCCAGATGTGACCCTTAGAACCTGATGCGAAATATTTAACGCCGTAGGGAAAACTGTTTGCTATTCAGCAAACTTTCCTCGGCATTAACCACATAAATAATGATCAAAAAAGTCGAAGAAAAAAACGAAAATCAAAACAATGCCAAACGCGTTTATGTGGAGGGACCGAAGCATGGTGTGAAAGTACCCATGCGAGAAATAACTTTATCTCCTACTAAATCTTCAGATGGCCAGGAAACCGAAAACCCTGCAATTAGATTATACGACACCTCAGGTCCCTGGGGAGATTCAGAATTTCATGGGCAGCATGAACAAGGCCTTCCTCCGCTGAGAAAGCATTGGGTACTCGACAGAGAAGACACCCAAATAATTGATGGCAGAAAGAGTACCCCAGCTGATAATGGATACCTATCAGATTTACATGCTCAGAGGTCTGATAAAAGGACCAATGATTTGCCCGATTTCGACCGATCTAAAATTACAACTCGAAAATCTCTTCCTCAAAAAACGGTCACCCAATTACATTATGCACGGCAGGGTATCATTACCCCGGAGATGGAGTTTGTTGCCATTCGGGAAAACATGAAATTACAATCCTTGAAGAATGACTTAAAGTGCTCGGAGGGAGCAGATAGAAATACTTTAGCCCACCAACACCCAGGAGAATCTTTCGGGGCATCCATACCGGAGGAAATTACGCCAGAATTTGTGCGAAGTGAAATTGCTCGAGGCAGGGCAATTATTCCTGCAAACATTAATCACCTCGAACTTGAACCGATGATAATCGGGCGGAATTTCCTGGTTAAGATTAATGCTAATATTGGCAACTCTGCCGTCGCTTCTTCCATCGAAGAAGAGGTTGAGAAAATGCGTTGGGCCACCAAGTGGGGAGCTGACACTTTGATGGATCTATCAACAGGAAAGAATATCCACCGAACTCGTGAGTGGATTATTCGAAACTGCCCCGTGCCCGTAGGCACGGTTCCAATTTATCAAGCTCTTGAGAAAGTTAGAGGTAAACCTGAAGATCTAACCTGGGAAGTCTTTCGTGACACCCTGATCGAACAGGCGGAGCAAGGAGTTGACTACTTTACCATTCACGCCGGTGTCTTACTCCGTTATGTTCCGCTTACAAGTAAAAGAATGACAGGCATTGTCAGCAGAGGAGGATCGATTATGGCAAAATGGTGTCTCGCTCATCACAAAGAAAATTTTTTATATGAAAAATGGGATGAGATTTGTGAAATTATGGCCGCATATGATATCTCTTTTTCCATCGGGGATGGCTTGCGACCAGGTTCCATTGCAGATGCAAATGATCAAGCTCAGTTCGCAGAGTTAAAGACCCAAGGTGAACTAACAAAAAGAGCTTGGGAGTTTGGGGTGCAGGTTATGAATGAAGGGCCTGGTCATGTACCTATGCACATGATCAAGGAAAACATGGATAAGCAAATTGAATGGTGTCATGAAGCACCATTTTATACCCTTGGGCCTTTAACCACCGATGTTGCTCCTGGTTATGACCATATTACTAGTGGGATAGGTGCCGCAATGATCGGCTGGTATGGATGTGCCATGTTATGCTATGTCACCCCCAAGGAACACCTAGGGTTACCAGACAGGGAAGATGTTCGAGAGGGCGTAATAACCTATAAATTAGCTGCTCATGCAGCTGATCTAGCTAAAGGTCACCCCGCGGCTCAGTTTCGTGACAATGCCCTTTCAAAAGCCCGGTTCGAATTTCGCTGGCAGGATCAATTTAACCTTTCCTTAGATCCTGATAAGGCTCGAGAGTTCCATGATCAAACCCTGCCACAAGACAATGCCAAAACGGCACATTTTTGCTCCATGTGCGGTCCTACCTTCTGCTCGATGAAAATTTCAGAAGAAGTTAGGCAATACGCTAAAGAAAAAGGATTGGAAGCGAACGATAATGCAATCCTTGATGGAATGAAGCAAAAGGCTGAAGAATTTAATGCTTCAGGTGGAGAAATTTATCAGTCCTAACTGGAATGAATATTTCCCTCAATGACGAACCTCATGAGATAGCTGAGGGAATGAAACTCAAGGACTTCCTGATAACGCTTAATTTCGACGACTTCAATGGTTGGGCTGTTGCGATCAATGAAAATGTGATCCCTCGAGATACATTTCAGGATGTAATACTTGATGAGGGAGATAAATTATTACTTATACAAGCGACTCAGGGAGGATGACTAATTTATTAAAAATCATCGTCATCTCTTCTCCAAATTTCAAAAGTAGTGAGGCACGGACCGTGACCCGTCTTCTTGAATCTGGACTTGAAAAATTCCATTTACGCAAACCCGACCACTCAACTGATAGGATTGCTCATTTACTCGACGAAATACCCAAGGAGTTTCACTGTAAAATTATCATGCACCGTGCATTTGAGTTAATGAAAGATTATGATTTAGGCGGATATCATCATAGATCCAGCGAGAAATTAAGAAAAACTTCTACCTTACGCAGTCGCTCTCTTCATAAAGCATCAGAGTTGGAGGTTGAGACTGATATCTTGGATTATGTTTTTTTAGGACCGGTCTTTCCCTCTATTTCAAAATCCGGACATAAGCCTAAAATGTCACTACCTATGCTAAGGAATGTGTTATCAAAATTAGATTCTAAAGCAAAAAGGCCTTTAGTTTATGCCCTGGGTGGCATAAGGAAAAACAAATTAAGTACGATTATTGAGGCAGGTTTTGATGGCGTATCTTTACTTGGATCAGTTTGGGGAAAACCAGATCCAGTTCGAGCTTTCAAGGAATTCGTTACTTCCGCTAGTCATTATGATCGGTCAAACTATAGTTGATGATTTCTTTAGTTTAAAACGAAATGTCAAAAGTGCTTGATCAATCCCTATACTGTCTAACTTCTGACCAAGTTCATGACACTCATGCCAAACAGATACTTCATTTATCCAAAGTGGGAATTAAACTCATACAAGTGAGATCAGAAAATTCTTTCCGGAATTCGTCTCCCAATGAATTGTCTGAAAGTATCCAGCAAGCAAAGTCCTATGGGTCCTCTGTAATTTTAAATGATTCAGTAGATTCAGTTGCCCAATTAAACGCCGATGGGGTACATCTTGGAAAAAGGGACTGTGACCCGCTAATCGCGAGAGAGATACTTGGAGATAGAAAAGTGATCGGTTCAACAGTTCACTCGCTAGAAGACGCCAAGGTTGTAAAAGCAAAGGGTGTTTCCAATTACATTGGTATTGGTCCGATTAGGAAATCCAAAACCAAAAAAGATTTGATTCCAAAACTATCCCTACAAAAAATCAAAGAGATCGTATCCTTTTTATACCCTCTACCTTCATTTCTTATCGGGGGGCTCACCCACAATGATTTCCAATTGCTCAGGAAAACTGGAGCTACCGGTATCTGTGTTTGCTCTAGCCTTAGCACAAAACTTGAATTTGGTGCTAACTTGAAATTATACCTTGAAGAAAAATCAAAATATGATCGAACAAACAACTGATACTCTGGTCGTTGGAGGAAAAACTTTTAATTCCAGAGTTTTTATTGGTACTGGAAAGTTTTCTTCAGGGCTTGCCTTAAGTGATGTGGTAAAGGCAAGTGGTACTGAAATGGTTACCGTTGCCATGAAACGAGCCAACCCAAAGAGCGAACACGATTCGATTCTTAAATTTCTCCAAGATCAAAAAATTCAATTACTTCCCAACACCTCTGGCGTAAGAAATGCAAAAGAAGCCATTTTCGTTGCCCGAATGGCAAGAGAAGCACTGCAGACAAATTGGTTGAAACTGGAAATACATCCAGACCCGAAATATTTAATGCCCGATCCGACGGAAACTCTGAAAGCAACCAAAGAACTAGTTAAAGATGGATTTATCGTATTACCTTATTGTCATGCAGACCCAGTTCTATGTAAGCAGCTTGAAGATGCTGGATCGGCCGCGGTTATGCCCCTAGGGTCTCCCATTGGGAGCAATAAGGGTCTGGAAAGTAGAGAGTTTTTACGGATCATCATCGAACAAGTTCAAATTCCAGTCGTAGTTGATGCAGGTATAGGCAAACCTTCTCATTCCTCCGAGGCTTTTGAAATGGGTGCGGATGCCGTTCTGATTAATACTGCAATTGCTGTGGCCAAAGATCCCATTGGGATGAGCAAAGCATTCAGTCTATCCGCCAAAGCAGGTCGAGCAGGATTTTTATCAGGACTAGGAAGCAGCAGGAACACTGCTAGTGCGAGCTCTCCTCTTACCGGGTTCCTGAAATAAATTTGCCTTCAACAAGCAATGGAAGACGAATTATACCTCAATCTTTTCAATCAAACAGATTGGCCCGACATTTCCTCTCGTATTCTTAAAACCGAAAAAGAGGATGTTGAGCGAGCACTTTTACGGGAAGGTAAAGGAGGTCTTGAAGATTTCATCACACTCATTTCTCCAATCGCTGGAGAATATTACCTCGAAAGTCTTGCATCGTTGAGCAATCAATTGACAAAGCAACGTTTTGGGAAGGCAATCCGCCTTTTCGCCCCCATGTATCTTTCCAATGAATGTAATAATGTCTGTGATTATTGCGGGTTTAGCTTAGGCAATGCAATTCCCCGTAAAACCCTCACTCCTGTTGAAATTCTAAAAGATGCTGGGATTCTTAGAAAAATGGGTTTCGAGCATGTCCTTCTGGTCACAGGGGAATCGGCTCGAGTTGTAGATGTGAAATATATCGGTGAAGCCCTTCAATTATTAAGACCCCACTTTTCCAACTTATCCATCGAAGTCCAACCATTATATCAAAACGAGTATGAAGAACTGATTGAGAAAGGGCTTCATTCCGTTTTTGTTTATCAAGAAACTTATAACCGAGAAAGTTATTCCAAGCACCATAAAAAGGGAAAAAAGAGGAACTTTGATTGGCGTCTAGAGACACCGGATCGGTTGGGCAGGGCAAAGATCAAGAAGATAGGACTTGGCTGTTTATATGGATTAACTGAAGACTGGCGTACCGATGCTTATTTTGCCGCTCAGCATCTTCAATATCTTGAGAAAAAATATTGGCAGACCACATACTCCATGTCTTTTCCTCGATTGAGACCTTGTCAGGGTGAGAGCGAGCCAGAAGTCATTCTCAAAGATCGTGACTTGGTTCAACTTCTTTGTGCTTTTCGTATTTTTAGTCACGAACTTGAACTAAGTATCTCCACTCGCGAATCTCCCGCCTTCAGAGATAACCTTTTACCGCTTGGAATTACCACAATGAGCGCAGGTTCCAAAACGAATCCAGGGGGATATGCAAATGATGAAGATTCTCTTGAACAATTTGAGATATCAGATGATCGGACACCTCAGGATATTTGCTCAATGCTAAAGAGATATAATTATGACCCTGTCTGGAAAGACTGGGATTCTTCATACGACCAAATTCAAACAACTTCACTAAAAAAGGCATCCGTAAGCCAGTCTCCGGAGAGCGCTGCTATTCTTATTTGAAAATGATTGATTTCTCTCCAACCGAAATCGAACATTACCAACGACACCTTTCCCTCTCGGGTTTTGGGGAGATCGCCCAAAAAAGACTCAAAGAAGCAAAGGTTTTAGTAGTGGGGGCAGGAGGGTTAGGATCTCCTGCATTGAAGTATTTGGTGGCTGCAGGAGTAGGGAGAATTGGAATTGTTGATGACGATAGAGTTGAAAAATCGAACCTCCAACGACAAATTCTTTTTGATTGTAAGGATGTGGGGAAGTCCAAAACCAAAGTTGCCATTTCCAAGCTTTCTGAAATGAACCCTCATGTTAAGCTTGAGAGCTTTCCAGTTAGGATTAATGCCCAAAACATCGAAAGTATCTTTCATAACTATTCCATTGTGCTCGATGGAAGTGATAATTTTGCGACACGATTCCTAATCAATGATGCCTGTGTACTGTTCGATAAAATTCTCATCCATGGTTCCATTTTTGAATTCACGGGACAAGTTAGCGTCTTTAATTTTCTGGGTGGCCCGACCTACAGATGCTTATTTGGCGAACCTCCTACAGATAAAGCATTGTCCCCCTGTTCGGAAGTGGGGGTACTGGGTGTTCTCCCAGGATTAATCGGTACCATGATGGCAACTGAAACGATTAAGGTCATCACTGGAATTGGTGATGTGCTTAGTGGAAAGCTCTGGCTTTATGATGCATTATCACAACAATCCCGAATCATTAAATTTGAAAGAAACCTTAGCTTCTCAGAAGTAAAAAATTTATCTGTCATAGATTCCAATTGTAAATTAATGAACAGAGAAAATTCTACGATTTCAGAAATTTCACCTTCACAAATGAAATCAATGCTAAAAGCAGACAACAGCCATTGGGTTTTGGATGTGCGTGAAAATTGGGAAAGAGAAATCCAGTGTATTGAGCCCTCTACTCACATTCCTTTAGGAGAATTCTCCGATCCAGAAAACATAAAGCTACCCAAAGAAATTTCAAAGAACTCTAGCATTATTATTTATTGTAAGGCAGGAGTAAGAAGTAGAACTGCATGTGAAGTTTTATTTTCCCTAGGATACAAGAACTTGTTTAACCTAAGTGGCGGCATGATTGAATGGGAAGAAGACAACTCCTAACCCATTGATAGCTGAAATGCGAAAAAGATTACTTATTATTGGGGCTAGTGATAGTTCAGGAGGTGCAGGAATCAAGGCAGATATAGATACGCTCTCGGCATTTGGATTCGAAGGGTCTATCGCCATTACTTCTGTGACTGCCCAAACTAACCATCAGTTAATTTGCAAGTACCCAGTCCCTAATCAGATCCTATTAGATCAGCTTAAAGCTAGCGAGGGAACCCTGATTGATGGAATTAAAATCGGGCTTCTGCCCAACCGAGAATCCATTAATATTGTTCGCGACTTTTTAGAGAAAACCCCCAACACACCATCGATTTTAGATCCTGTTTTTTCCAGTTCGAGTAAAGGAGAACTAACCAATGAAAATACGCAAGCCTACTTATTGGAACAACTGCTCCCTTTTGTTACTTTACTCACCCCGAATGCGATAGAAGCAAGTATTTTAACAAATAAAGAATGTAAGAGTTTGGAGGAGGCAAAGGATTCGGCTCAGAGCCTGATCGAGAGCGGAGCAAAAGCCGTTTTAGTCAAAGGCGGTCATCTTACCGGTACGCTTTCTTCCAATGTTTTAGCTCAAACATCAATGCCTCATCAATGTTTCGAAAAACCTAGAATAAGATATGGATCAAATTGTCGCGGTACTGGATGCAGGTTGGCCTCCGCAATTTGCTGTTTGTTGGCGTGCCAAGAAAAACTTTCATCTGCTTGTCGAAAAGCTGGAGATTTTGTACATGAATATATTAAATCTGAGCTTTCCAAAAATCGGCAAGCTTAACGTCCCAGTGCCCGCCGAATGAGTTCCTCCGTGCTTGCATTCGCACCCAAGGAATCTGAAGCCTTGCGAACTGCCTGATCAGCGTCTATTGCCTTATAACCCAGAGTCAGAAGGGCAGAGACTGCATCCTGATAGGTGACAAATTCCACTGGCAATTCATCCATTGCTTCCCTTTTACCAGAATTTCCATCATTGCTCGGTTTCAAAACCTCAGATTTAGGGAGAACCTTGTCTTTAAGTTCAACCACAATTCTTTCCGCCGTTTTCTTGCCTAAACCTTGAGCCTTTGAGAGCATGCCAACATCACCACTTGCAATGGAAGTCTTGAGCATAGCGAGCGAAAGTGATCCAAGAAGATTGAGGGCTATCTTTGGTCCAATGCCAGAAACTTTATCTACAATCATCTTAAAAAAGTCTCGGGACTCTCGGTCCATAAAACCATAGAGAGTTTGAGAATCCTCACGATACGATGCGTGCGTAAACAATTTCACTTGCTGCCCAAGAGCTGGGAGTTTTTCCGAAGTAGTTAAGGGAATATGGGTTTCATAACCAATACCACTTACCTGGATAACAGCTAGGTTAAGTTGACACTCTTTGAGTGTTCCTTCGATAAATGCGATCATAATTTTATATTTAGCTAGTTAATCCAAGTACATCCTGCATAGAATACAGACCAGGTTCTTGGTATTGCACCCAACTTGCAGCCTTTAAGGCTCCAGCTGCAAAAATCACTCGATCTGTTGCCCTGTGAGTTAATTCAATTCTTTCTCCCGTACCTGCAAACATCACCGTATGCTCCCCAACGACATCCCCACCTCTTAAAGCGTGAGATCCAATTTCACTTTCCTGGCGCTCTCCAACCATTCCACTTCTACCATGACTAATATCTTCCTGGGAGAGCTTCCTTGATTCCTTGATGATCTCAAGCAGACGCTCTGCCGTTCCACTTGGAGCATCTTTTTTTAACTTATGATGCATTTCTATAATTTCTGGGTCAAATCCACTTTCACGGTCTAAGACTTTTGAAATCTGCTCCGTCAAAAAAAATAATAAATTTACCCCTGTTGAGAAATTACCGGCCCAGACAATTGGAATTTCTTTGGCAATCTGCAAAATTTGGTCCCGGTCAGAATTTTCGTGGCCAGTGGTGCCAATCACGACAGGCTTTTTAAATTCACCGCACAACTTGACCAAGGGTAGAGTTGCATCTCTTAAAGAAAAATCAATAGCGACATCACATTGACCAATCTTTTCTTTAGGGTCATCGCCTAAGTCGACCGGAAAAGAGATTTCACAGCCATGATCAACAGCTATTTTTGCAATAGCTTGCCCCATTCTTCCCCGGGACCCGCTCAATAATATTTTTTTAAGATTGCTCATAGAAAGTTAACATTTGCTGACATTTCTTCAAGAAGGAGAAAATTTGCAGGGGAGGGTGGACTCAAAGGAAGCCTAACTTCTGCGGATGAAATGAGTCCTTTTAAATGCATTAGATTTTTAACAGGAACTGGATTTGGTTCGCAGAAAAGATCGGTGAAGAACTTGTAATACTCAAGGTGCAATTTCCGAGCTTCTTCAAATTTTGCTTCCGCTGCTAATGCAACTAGTTGAGAAACAATGCCAGGCATGATGTTGGATGCGACACTGATCACACCTTTTGCCCCACAAGCCATAAAAGGCAAAGTCAATCCATCATCTCCAGAAAGAACCACAAAATCATCATCCAATGCACAAACTGTCTCTGAAACTTTGGTTGATTTACCGCCCGCCTCTTTTAGTGAACAAATATTGGGATAATTTTCCCTCAGTTCCAACACAGTGGATGTAGATATCTCGATGCCGCATCTTGAGGGAATTGAATATAGGACAATCGGTTTCTCCGTTACCTCAGCCAAAGCTGAAAAGTGGGCGACTAATCCTGCTTGGCTTGGTTTATTGTAATAAGGTGCAACCAATAAAAAAGCGTCCGCACCCAAGCTATCCGCTTTTTTAGTCAGATTAATCGCCTCGATCGTTGAATTTGCACCTGTCCCAGCAATAATAGGAACTTTCCCCGCTGCTTGATTAACCGTTTCTTGAATAACCTGCAGGTGCTCTTTTTCAGTAAGGGTAGGGGATTCGCCAGTAGTGCCACAAGGAACAATACCAGAAACCCCGCCTACCAACTGCCGATCAATAAGTTTTGATAGATCAGCAAAGTTAACCTGTCCATCTTGCATGGGTGTAATGAGCGCAGTGTGCGTTCCGTGAAGTAGATTCTTGTCCATTTTAAATAAATATGTGAGAAAAGGGTTCTCACTTGTAATTTCACCTTCTCTTTTCAGCGGGAAAATTTCAGTGGTCAACTTTTTAATGGTGGAAACTCACAGGATTCGAAACTTTTGTATCATAGCGCATGTCGATCATGGCAAGACAACTTTGTCCGATCGACTGTTAGAGCGTACCCAAACGGTGGTCAAAAGAGAGATGAAAGAACAACTTCTCGATTCGATGGATCTGGAGAGAGAACGGGGCATCACGATTAAGTGTCATCCAGTTTCGATGAATTTCATGCATCATGATGGACAAGAGTATTTATTCAACTTGATCGATACACCCGGCCATGTTGATTTCTCTTATGAAGTTTCAAGAAGTTTAGCAGCTTGTGAAGGAGCGTTACTTCTTATTGACGCCTCGCAAGGAGTCGAGGCCCAGACTCTGGCCAATGCCCAACTTGCAGAATCTCAAGGGTTGGAGATCATTCCAGTAATTAATAAGGTTGATCTACCCAGTGCTGATGTTGAGCGGGTTTCGAAGCAAATCGAAGATATTCTTGCGATTCCTGCGGAAGAAGCAATTCATGCCAGTGGAAAATCTGGTATTGGAGTAGATGAAATTTTAAAAGCTGTAGTTTCCCGATTACCGGTGCCAAAGTGGACCGAACACCCCAAACCTCGTGCTCTGGTTTTTGATAGTCAGTATGATTCTTTCAAGGGAGTAATTTGCTATGTCCGGGTCTTTTCAGGAACATTTTCTAAAAACGGAAATCTCCTCTTAATGAGCGATGGAAGAAAGACTCAAATCAAGGAAATCGGAAAATTCTGCCCTCAACCCGTTCCTCTAGGTTCCCTGGGAGAAGGAGAGGTGGGCTATGTTGTTACCGGAATAAGAGATGTTGCAGAGATAAAGATCGGGGACACCTTGACTCTGGTTGAAAACGAAGCCAAGGAGATGCTGCCAGGATATAAAGAAGTAAGACCCATGGTTTTTAGTGGGCTTTATCCTTTGGACACAACCGATTACGAAAAACTAAAGAAAAGTGTTGGTAAATTGAGATTGAATGACGCAGCCTTCACTTTTCAATCTGAAACCTCAGTCGCTTTAGGCTTTGGTTTTCGTTGTGGTTTTCTGGGATTACTCCACATGGAAATTATTCAAGAACGATTACGGAGAGAATACGATTTGGATCTTATATCGACTTATCCAAGCGTAGTCTACCGAGTTCACCTGACTACTGGTGTCACCCTTGAAGTAGATAACCCCCTGGATTTACCTGATACTACTGAAATCTTAAAGATTGAAGAACCCACAATCTTGGCAAGAATCCATGCTCCCAACCATTGTATCGGGGACTTGCTTGCCCTCGTTACCGAGAAGAGAGGTAATTGTAGTAATACCGAAACGATTGACGAAACGAGAGTTGTGCTGACCTGCCACTTACCTTTGAATGAAATTTTGGTCGATTTTAATGATCGCCTTAAAAGTGTTACCCATGGCTACGGATCGATGGATTATGACATGGACGAATATGTAGAGTCAGCACTGGTAAGAATGGAAATTCTTGTAAATGCAGAGCCTGTGGACGCTTTTTCAACTATTGTACACAGAGACAAGGCAGAAACCAGGGGTAGGGTACTCTGCTCAAAACTGAAAGAAATTCTCCCGAGGCAACTTTTTAAAATCGCTTTACAAGCAGCAGTTGGGGGTAAAGTCATTGCTCGGGAGACAATCAGTGCCATGCGAAAAGATGTAACTGCAAAATGCTACGGAGGAGATATAAGCAGAAAAAGAAAGCTTCTCGATAAGCAGAAAGAAGGAAAAAAACGGATGAAGCAAATAGGAAGCGTCAACATTCCCCAAGAAGCCTTTGTTCAAATCTTGAAGAGCTCATCGTAATTTTAAAATGACCAATAAAAAAGCCACCCGCTTGCAGCGTAAAGGTGCAAAAGAAATTCTCCGCTTAGGAGAAAAAGCCTTGTCTTACAGAAAAGATTTACTTTCTCAAGATGAAGCTGAAGAATTAAACAGTTCAAACCTGGCTTTGGCCAAGGTCCTAAAGACAAAACCAATTTTATTTGAGGAACTTGATACCAGTGCCAAACGCGTCGATCAAGCATTGCAAAAATCTGGGGGTTTATATTACCACAAAAAAGCATGGGTAGAAAATATAGAGATGCTCCTTGTTGCTGCGATTGTTGTGATTGGGATCAGAAGCTTCTTTGTACAACCCTTTATCATTCCGACAAATTCAATGTTTCCCTCTTTTTTTGGGATGCAACCCAAACTTTATGAAGAAGGGGAATCGGTTCCTACTTTAATTGAAAGAGGAATCGATAAAATATTTCTAGGTGCTTCTCACTATCAAGTTGTATCTGAAAGTGAAGGACCGTTATACTTAAAATTGCATAATGGAGCTCCTTTCAAGTTCGTGAAAGGTGGTTTTCCAAATGGAAGGTTCTTTATTTTTCCGACCACCCTCAGGGAATATATTTTTGAAATTGGGGGCAAAGATCATAAGCTTTTGGTCCCGGCTGAATTTGATTTGGATGAATTAATGGCTACTAAATTCGGAGGGACAGATGATTTAAGAGATTTGAGAATTATTGTTGACCAAGACGAGGATTTTTCGGGAAGAGAGCGTTTAAAATTATCTGAAAGGGTTGTCGGAAAAGGCGAGGTTGCGATCGCGTTCGACATTCTTTTGGGAGATGCCCTTTTTGTGGACCGAATGAGTTACAACTTCATTACTCCCAAAGCTGGTGATCCTGCAGTATTTCGTACTGGGTCTATTGATGAATTTAATCGAAAGCTAAACTTGCTTGTACGTGGCATTGGTGAGGATAAATATTATATTAAAAGACTGGTCGGAGAACCTGGAGATTATTTGGAAATGAGAGTGCCCGAAAGTATTATCACCAATGGAACAGATGTAAGAAAAGGTGTACCAGGAATACTATACAGAAATGGAGAACCGATTCAGGGAAACATAGCATTCCGAGAAAATAATAACAGGACAGATGATTTAGCTTCTAATCCAAATGCGAAGAATGTCTCAGGTTATCCAGGATATCGCACCGACGGTTTACTCTCCAATCGAAAGATCTTAAAGATTCCTGACAAAAACAGTCCCGGTAACTCAACAGGTAAAAAAGCTTTTTTTGCCATGGGTGATAATTCGACTAACAGCCTCGATGGGAGATCTTGGGGATTTGTCCCAGAAAATGAAATCATTGGTAGAGCATTGTTTGTATATTATCCCTTCACCAAACGCTGGGGACTATCAGATTGATTCGCACAATATGCATTATGTCTAATTGATTCATGGAGATCTCCTGGCTTCCAAATCGTGCTGCAGGTTCATTGCTGCATCTAAGTTCCCTACCTTCGGATACGGGTATTGGTAATTTAGGACAAAGTGCATATGCGTTCATTGAGTTTTTAAAAAAAGCAGGGATATCCTATTGGCAGATGTGTCCAGTTGGACCTACAGGATATGGTGATTCACCATACCAAGTATTTTGCTCCTCAGCCGGAAATCCATATTTCATTGATTGGAAGCCTCTTGTCGAAAATGGTCTTGTAGAGGATTATGAGCTCGAACCTCTTAGGCAACTTTCTACAACAGAAACTGATTTTGGAGGATTATATAGAGAATTTTTTAAGCTTGCTAGGATAACGAGCGAGAGATTTCGAAAGGATTTTAATGTTTTAGAAGAACTTTACGGAGAATTCACTGAATTCATTACAAAACATAAACAATGGCTGGATGCTCATTGTATGTTTCATAGTTTAAAGGCAATTAATGATGAAAAACCTTGGTGGGATTGGGCAACCGACTGCCTTGAGGATATTGAAGTGCTTAAAACAAGCAGTGAATATTTCTTTCATCAATTCATTCAATATGTCTTTCGTGGACAATGGAAACTACTTAAAAACTTTGCCGAAAAAAAGGATATCAAATTAATTGGAGATTTACCAATATACTGTGCCCCAGACTCTTCAGATGTTTGGGCCTCCCCTGAATTGTTTGAAATTAACCTCAAGAAATTAACTTTTGAAAGAGTTGCCGGAGTTCCCCCTGACTATTTCAACACCGATGGTCAATATTGGGGAAATCCACTTTACAAATGGGAGGTTCACGCAGACGATAATTTTACATGGTGGATGCATAGATTGGAGAACCAACTCGAACTATTTGATGTTATTCGAATAGATCACTTTAGAGGATTTAATGACTACTGGAGTATTTCTGCAGAGAGTAAAAATGCTCAATGCGGTTACTGGATGAAAGGTCCCGGTATGAAGTTCTGGGAAATTACAAAAGAAAAGTTCCCCACCCTTCCCTTCTTAGCAGAAGATTTAGGGCTTATATCTGAAGATGTACATCAACTTAGAAAGAATGCATCTTTGCCTGGCATGGCTGTCTTACAATTTGCCTTTGATGGAGACCCTGAGAACTTATACTTACCCCACAACCTTAACAACTCGCTTGTATTGTATACCGGAACACATGACAACGATACCTCGAATGGTTGGTACGCAAGCACAAGCCCGGAAATTCAAAATAATTTCCGTTCCTACCTTAATATTAGTGGCCAAGAAGCATCTTGGGAAATGCTTCGCTTTAGCTACCGTACCGTCTCTCCCCTTGTCATTATTCCAGTACAAGACTTTTTAGGTTTAAGCAGCGAAGCCAGGTTCAACCAACCTGGAATTTCACTGGGTAATTGGAAATGGCGATTGAGCAAAGAACAACTAGATCATCTTCATTTGAATTGCTCTTCTTATTTATACGAACAAGCTAAGGTTTCCGGTCGCCTTACTAAAAATTCGCTAAAAGATTTAACTTAATGAAGGACTCAAAAGAAAAAAGTTCCGTGCAAGTTACCCGCTTGCTACCTTATTTCTTTTTACTCAAGCCCCTGTGGCTTCCTTTCACCGGTGCTCTTTTATGCGGAATCATCTATGGAATTTCAAGCGGTTTTGGCTTGCCTTACATGATTGATCAAGTCTTCCCAAAGATATTCCCTAATGAAGGTTCTGGCTCAGATCTAAGTTTCTTGGAGCTTGCATTATATGTGGGCTGGTTCCCTTTGGTTTTTGTAATCCGAGGAGTTAGTGGTTACCTAAATACCTACTTGATTAATCTTTGCGGAATCAAGGTTCTTGAAAAGATTCGGGTTCAAGTCTTCACCAAGCTACAAAAACTCCCCCTTTCCTTCTTCCAAAAAAACCAAGAAGGTGACTTATTGAGTCGAGTAACAGCAGACACGGGACAGCTACAAGCTGCTGTCCTCAATGTCAGTAACGACTTGGTACGACAGCCGATAACATTCTTAGGGGCAATTTGTGCTTTAATAGTAATCTCTCTTCAAAACGAGGGCATGAGCTTTGTTTTGGTTTGCCTTGTTGTTATACCAGTTTGTGTTTTCCCCATTAGGAGAATTGGAGAGATTATCTTACGAAAGGCATTAGGAATGCAGGAAATGGCTGGGGGTATGACCGCTATCCTCAGCGAAAATCTTTCCGCTTCCAAGGAGATTAGAGCCTTTAATCTCGAGCAAAAAGAAATTGACCGCTTCCAGAATGCTTCGAAGGAATACCTCTGGGCAAGAATGAAAGTGATCAAATACTCACATTTGCTCACACCAATCATCGAAATCATAACTGCTGCAGGTATTTCTGTAGCGATCTTTCAAGCATCCAGAACTTCAGTTCGGCTAGATGCATTCATTCCAGTAATAATGGCTCTATATATGTCCTATGAGCCCATTAAAAAACTTGGATTAATCCAAAACCAAATTAAACAAGCACTCGCATCCCTTCAGCGAATTGATGATATTTTGGACGCAGATGAAACCATCAAAGATCCCAACAATCCAATTACAACCCCCATCTCCGGAAACATTGAATTCAAAGATGTATGCTACTTTTATGACAACAGTAACGCCAAAAATGAGCCCGCAATACATAACCTAAACCTTTCCATAAAAGCAGGAGAAATCATTGCCTTGGTTGGTCCGAGTGGTGCTGGTAAAACAACTCTTGCAGGCTTACTTCCCCGTTTCTTTGACCCAAGTTCTGGACAGATCAAATTAGACGGGGTAAACCTTACAGATTACAGCTTGAAACACTTAAGGGAATCGGTGGCATTAGTTCCTCAGAAACCTTTTCTCTTTAATCTCAGCGTGCTTGAGAATATCGAGTTAGGTCACTCAGCTTATTCAAATAAAACGGTGACCGAATCCGTAAATCGTGCAAATGCATCCGAGTTTATCGACCTTTTGCCAGAAAAACTTGATCAAAACCTTGGAGAAAATGGAAACCGTCTATCTGGAGGGCAAATCCAACGACTCGCGATGGCAAGGGCATTTTACAAAAATTCTCCTATTTTGATTTTGGATGAAGCCACATCCGCACTAGACTCGCAAAACGAAGAAAGGATTCATGATTCCATGAAAAAATTAATGAAAGGCAAAACCACCTTCCTCATCGCCCATCGATTTAGTTCAATCAAACTCGCAACTCGCATCCTTGTCCTTAATTCCGGTAAGGTGATTGCTGACGGGTCTCATGATCATGTCTATTCCACTTGTGATTTGTATAAAAGCTTATACGACCGCCAAAGTATAGTTTGATACTTAGCCCTTTGACTTTAACAAAGTCAGAATTTGGAGTCCATCACTTGGGGGCCCATCAGGGAAATGGCTCGTGGGTTTTAGGTGCATGGGAATAATCGAAGTCAGAAAAGCTAAAAGATTTGAACATAAAAAGCCAACAGCAGTGACCTCAACCCAAACCATGGGAGAAAATCTTTGCAGGAAAAAAAAGAGAATGGAAATGATCAAAAAAGAAAGGAAGGGGCCACCGGAAAGTACAAAAAGCTGATCCCTTTTAGATAATTTTTCATCATCAACATAAACAGAACCTGTGGATGAACCTTTCATGGAAAGCCTAAACTCTACCCGAGACCCAATTTTAAAAAGACAGGATTTCCCCTCCCCTATTTGAAAGGTAATCGGTTCGGAGGAAAAAAAATACATAGGGATCAAGTGGCCAAATTCATGAACAAAAGTCGATAAAGGTCTAGTAATAAACATCAGGATCCAACATAGTAAGATCCATGGCAAGCCATCCAAACTAAGATAATTAATATTGCTTGCTAGATAATACATAATTTTCAATTGATCTTGAATAGCATAGGTTCATGCGCAATGGATAAATAATAATTTTTTTATGTTTCGATACCTTTATAAAAAATTTTTTGAAAAGAAACCCAAAGTTCGTGTACCACATACCAAAGGCTTAGCTCTGACTGATATAAATATATATGGTGAAGAATCAGAGTCTAGGCAATGGATTGGTGTTGATCTAGATGGAACTCTTGCTTTTGCAGACCCTTGGCAGGGTTTTGAGCACATTGGCAAGCCTGTCCCCACCATGCTTAAAAGAGTAAATGTATGGATAGAGATGGGGTACCGGGTGAAAATTGTAACCGCGCGTGCACAGAACCCTGAGGAGGCTATTCCACCAATTAAAAAATGGTTAGAAAAACATGGTTTGCCCCAATTAGAAATCACTAATTGTAAAGATATGGATATGATCGAGTTGTGGGATGATCGATGCGTCCAAGTCGTTCCAAATACTGGAAATCCAATCGGTCCTAACCCCGAGCCTTACCGAAGAACTTAAGGGCATATTGCTCGCAGCTATTAGAGACCTTATAGGTTCTAAAAGATAGATTATTTATTTGGACTAGATTCAGGATTTACCCCCTATCCTTGTATCTTCGAATTGAAGTCCTAAATTTCCGAGTTGTTGATGTTTTCTACCCTTCTCCCCCCAATTGGTTCATCAGAATTCCTTCACAGGACCCTTGGGTATAAAAAAGAGAAGAACTCCATTTCGTCTGTCCCGACCACCGGTTTCCCTCATGCAATTCGCCACCTCTTAATTCTATAATTTTCCTCGTCCATTTTTATCTTGCAGAAAATAAAACGAAATTTCAAAAAAATATCGTTTTGAAAAAAGGGTTCATTTGAGCTAACCGTAGATTATAAATCACTGCAGAATATTTATAAATTTATTGCCCATGTCTAGATTTTGCTGAAAAAATGATATGTAAATGAATTGGTGGGGGAAATTGATTGGTACAGGCGTAGGCTTACTTGGAGGGCCAGTTGGTGCATTAGCTGGTGCAGCAATCGGTCATTTATATGACGGTAATGACCGGACTCCTCTAGATGAACAGAAAGCAAGAATTTTATACTTTGCTTACTTCTTTTCATGCGCCGGTAAGATTGCCAAGGCAGATGGGGTAATTTCCGCCTCCGAGATTGAAGCTACTGAATCGATAATGGAACGTTTTCGGTTAAATGAAAAAAATCGTGTATTCGCAAAAAATGTTTTTCGAAAAGCAAAAACAAGTAAACGACTCATAGGGGATGATTTTAAAGAGCTCGCAGAACTGATCCAGTACGACTCGACTGTAGCTCAATCTTTCTTGGGTGGACTCTTCGAAATTGTCCGATCCAATGGGAAAAAATTAAACAAAAAACAAGTTCAGTATTTGTTGATCGGAGAGCAAAGCTTGAAGATTCCTCCGGGTACGATCAAGGCATGGATTGCTGGAGGTTATGCCCCGCCTTTAAGCGAACCAGGCAATAAAGCTGATGGGGA
>Ga0213863_10000259_pt1 | contig 42124 bp, 31 predicted proteins | sample PICome_8_FD_160128 | JGI IMG/M metagenome (GOLD analysis project Ga0213863, IMG submission 160128) | Coastal seawater microbial communities near Pivers Island, North Carolina, United States - PICO497 | ecosystem: Environmental > Aquatic > Marine > Coastal | place: USA: North Carolina... | reverse complement strand
GGCTGAGGCGTAGCACCCCCGGCCAGACCAGTAAGCCCCCCTTGCACCACCACGGGCTGATCATACTCATGGCACAGAGCCATAATCAGGGAAAGGTCTTCGGTCGTTTTGGGTTTTAGCAGAGCGGCTGGTTTGCAGGGGTCTGCGCCGCTCCAGTCAGCATGGTATTTTTCGCTGATATTATCGTCGAGAAAAAGCGTGGCGTTATCTAAGGAGACTATCAGGCGATCAATTAAAGGTTTCATCACAGCTGCTGTTGTCAGTTAGGGCTAAACCAGTGTAACTGACAACGCCCGGCCTCTACCACTTGTCATCAACAGTTTGCAGTCGGTCAAAAGACTCACCAATCAAAACACCCAACTCTCGCTGTTCACCCTCTTTCAAATGCACCGCAGGGCGGCCATGGGCAAAGCGATAGTTACAAATTAGGGCAACATCTCCCACTTTCCAGCGAATGGGAATGCCGAAATCATCATAAATTTTGATAAACAGCGCTTTCTCTTCGGCGGTCATTTCTGTGCCATCACCAAAGGTTAACTTCAGCGGGCGCTCTTCTGCAGGCAAATGCTGAACCAGTGGCCAGGTATCAAACCAGGTGCCATCGTCAGCCATACTGGCATACAGCAGGTTGCGGTCAAGCTGCGGAAAGAATTCAAAGGCCGAGATATAGTAGCGAGTCTTCAATAGTCGGTCCGGTCCCCACTCAACTTCCAGACCACGGCTCTGCGCTTCTGCAACGGCCTCATCTGGATCATCGGTGAGCATGGATTGTTGCCAGTGGTTGTAGACACCTATATCCAGACGATCGAGGTACGAATCGCGATCCGACAGATTGCGGTGGTAGCAAAGGCCCAGCTTCTTCAGCTTCTGGCCAAAGTCGGTAGCCATCAATGCATCTGTCGCCTGACAGTTATCAGACACATAAGTATAACCGCCTTCGCTGGGCATCTTGTGGGCCATAAAGCTGACCATTTTGGTGCTCGAGCCAATATAGGCCATCTCGTGATGGTAATGGAGCCAGGCCTCCAGCGGAGCCCCAACTTCATAAACATTTTTTTCGATCGTTTTGCGTGGGTTGGCACCACCCTCGTATTTGCGCTCGTTCTTCAATACCTGCGTGGCAATAAGGCGCATAGACTGCAAGTCATCAAGGCCAGTGTTAATCACATGCACCAGTCCAACATTATCGAAGGTTTTTTGCATATGCTCAGCAAGGGCTGCACTTGCCACCAATGGCTCACCATTTACCCGGTAATCATTGCCATCAATAACAAAGAGATCGGGGGAAATCGCAGGCGTGCCAGTCCACCAATTGGGCTCAGTGATGTTGGAAAGAGGTGCAAAAGCTTCCGCAGTGTTCGCAGACATTGTTGGTACTCGTTAGTCAAAATTTAAAAAGCAGAGCATTCTAGCCCCGAAAACCGCGTTGGACAACACAAAAAAGAGCGGTTTTATAGACGAATTATGCTGATATATATGCGTTTACGGAACTAGCTATATTTAAGCTCACAGGTCGGCAAAAAAATTCCCTCTTTGGCAGCTCTTTATCACAGCGTCAACCCAGCAATTTACCTAAGCCTAGGGAGCACAAGAAAACCCGGGAAATCATCATTTCAGGGCATTGGGTGCACTCAATCTCAAATATTGTAACCTCTTCAGAGACTGTCTCCGCAGGCTGTTGTTAAAACATAGGCCTTGCAGCGCCGCTTAGGAGGTAAACAGGCCTCTTGTCCCATCATCAGGGCAATTCATCCTTTTTGTATAGAGGTTGCATTCCTTAGCTTGCAAAATGCGCGGCTTAAAAATACTTATAGCTAAACCCACCTAGCTTAATAATCAACGTCGAGGGATTCATGTTTTTAGATCAACTACTCAAACGTATCAGCAAACCTATTCTTGTTGGCCTAGTCGCAACTGCGCTTTCCGCCTGTGGCGGGAGTGGTAGCAGCGAACCAACACCTGCACCCGTGGCTGACACCAGTGCACCGGTAATCACCCTGAATGGCTTAGCAACAATCACCCATGAACAGGGAACTGAATTTACCGACCCAGGTGCAAGCGCATCGGACAACGTAGACTCAAACCTAAGTATTCGCGTCGATGGCGAAGTCAACTCTGCCGTTGCCGGTGACTACAGCCTCACCTACTCCACTAGTGACAGCGCCGGCAACACAGCATCTGAGACTAGAACGGTAACAGTCGCAGATAGCTTGGATCCAGTGATTAATGTTGCCGGTGACTTAGCAGTCTCAATCAATGAAGGAGATGCCTGGTCAGATGCCGGTGCTACCGCATTAGACGGTGCAGACGGCGAAGTCGCTGTAACAGTGACTGGTGTTGTCGACAATGGCACAGCGGGCTCCTACAGCCTCACCTATACAGCCACTGATGCGGCTGGAAACTCCGCCAGTGAAACCAGAACAGTGACTGTTTTAGCCGTTGCCTCCAGCAGTATTGTGGGCGACTGGAAACTGTCCCCGGTTGCCGGTGCTATGGGCGTAGGCCCAAACCAAGGTAACACCAGCTGGTGGGCCAGCACTGCAGAAGATATCGATGGCCGCGCCTGTCAGTTTGATGACATCTACCGCTTTGGTGAAGATGGATCATTTGTCAATTTGACGGGGGGCTCTACCTGGGTTGAACAATGGCAAGGCGGCTCAGATAGCTGTGGCGTGCCAATAGCGCCTCACGATGGATCAAACGCGGCCACCTATATTCACAATGAAGCAGACAGTATTATCAGCATCAACGGCTTGGGTGCCTACATAGGTCTGTCGAAAGTCTACAACGGTGGGGAGCTAAGCACTCCAGACGATGCAGTGGATAATATCCAGTACAGCATCACCGAGATAACTGCATCCACAATGACATTGGATATCGAAATTGCCAATGGCGGGTACTGGCGCTTCCTTCTGACTAAAGTAGACAGCTCTGTGGCACCTGACTTGGCAATTATTCAAAATGGTGCAGCTTCTGCAGAATGGGATACAGGTATTGTCATTATTGATGAAGCCAAGGGCTGGGACCGATGCCTAACCGGTGATGACGCCACTTGTCCGAGCACAAGTTGGGCAGTGGTAAGCGACGCTGAGCGCGGCGATGTGTTGCAAATCAGTCATGCAGCTGGCGCCCAACTTGGCTTTATTATCACCCAAACTTCAACGCCTTATGATCTCTCTGCCTACGCTGGTGGAACCATCGAATTTGATGTAAAGATTATTAGCGGCGACAACAACCTGACCATGAAAGCAGAGTGCACCTACCCGTGCACATCCGGCGACTACAGCCTTGGTACTGTAGAAGGCTCGGACTGGGTCTCATTATCAGTCAATATCAATGATCTTGTTGACCAGGGTCTCAGCCTGCTGGCCGTGGATATTGGCCTTGCAATTTGGGCCACAAATCATGACGCCACCGTCTTCCAGTTAGACAATGCCCGCTGGGTAGCCAACCCCAATGGACCCAACGCCAGCGCAGGAAATACCGGCGGTACTATCTCTGAATGGGTTAAAGCTGATCCCAGTATTGGCTATCAGTCAGCGGAATCCTATGCCGGCTACACCAAAATCTTCTCCGACGAGTTTGATGGCACCGAGCTGAATACCGATGTGTGGAGCTACGACATTGGCACCGGCAGCAATGGCTGGGGCAACAATGAATTGGAGTACTACCGCGAAGAGAACGCCTCAGTTGAAGATGGCTTACTGGTAATCGAAGCTCGCAAAGAAACCTTTGGCGGCAGAGGCTACACGTCCTCGCGAATCAAAACCCAGGATAACTTTTCCTTCACCTATGGCCGAGTAGATGTTCGCGCCGTGGTCGCAGAGGGTAAAGGCCTGTGGTCTGCGGTTTGGATGCTGGGACAGAACTTCGCGGACGTCAGCTGGCCCTACAGTGGCGAGATCGATATTGTCGATACCATCGGCGGGCCCGGTAATGAGGATACCGCAGTGCACAATGCCTACTGGAACAATGGCGGTCTCGGGGCCAGCTATAGTCCAGCGTCAGCAGGCACCAACCATCAGCTATCCGGTGGCGAAACCTATTCTGATACATTCCATGTGTTCAGTATTGAGTGGACTGCAGAAGCGATTATCTGGTACGTGGATGATGTGCAGACTCACGCCATCACAATCACCGATGGTTCAGATCTGGCAGAAGCATTTAGGGAAGACTTTTTCTTAATTCTTAATGTGGCTGTGGGCGGTAACTGGCCCGGCGCACCAGTGACATCTACTCAGTTCCCTCGCGGAATGCTAGTGGACTACGTACGAGTGTTTCAGTTAACCCCTTAAACCGGGGCAGTAGCACAGCAACCTAATCAGCAGATCAATCGCAAAAGTTATAGAGAGCGATTGATCTGCTGTAATGTTTGCAGAGGATCGGCAGACTGGGTAATAGGCCGACCAATCACTAGATAATCACTACCCATTGCAACCGCATCTGCGGGGCTGACAACTCGGCGCTGATCATCAGCGGCACTGTCCGGCAGACGAATGCCTGGCGTGACCAATTTAAAGTCTGAACCTAAGTCAGCTTTCAAACTACCGGCTTCCTGGGCAGAGCAAACCACACCGTGCAGACCGCAGTTTTTCGCCAGTCCAGCTAGGTGCAGCACCTGGTCCCTCGGCGTTCTTTGAATACCGATTTCAAGCAGATCTGACGCATCCATACTGGTGAGCACCGTGACACCAATCAGCAGCATATCACTACCTTTTTGAGCCAGCGCCTCAGCGGCTGCGGTCATCATTCTGCTACCGCCGGACGCATGGACATTCGCCATCCATACACCTAGATCAGCGATAGCACTCACTGCATGGGCGGTGGTGTTAGGGATATCATGAAATTTAAGGTCCACAAACACATCAAAATTGCGCGCCACCAGGGCTTTAACCAGCTCTGGTCCAGCCAGGCTATACAGTTCTTTGCCCACCTTGAGACGGCATTGGCTCGGGTCCAGCTGTTCTGCAAGATCAAGTGCAGATTGCTGATTATCGTAGTCCAGAGCAACAATAACGCGAGATTCAGAATTGGCCATTACAGAGTTAATCCTTTTTTATGGCGCGAGCCAGTTTGCGACGGTAGTTAGCAATAATGACCAAGCTGGCCAAAATGCCCAGACTGGTGCCAACAAACAAAAATATAATCAACCACAGACCAAGGCCAATCTCAGGGCCGCTGAACAATAGAAAATCAACTGCCAATGCCTGACTATTTTCCATTGCAAACATGGCGCCTAAAAGCGCAACAGCCACAACCAAAAGAAATTTAATCAATAACCAAACTGCTCGCACCGAAAGCCTCCTGTCTGCTCTGTGATGGCGCATTGTACCTCTTGCCAACGGTGCCGACAAAAGGTCGGGCAAGTTTTTTCCCTATTAGACAATCAATGCTAAGCTTTAGAAAAAGCCCAGTTTCTACGGCGAGGAGTCTTATATTATGGACAGCATGAACCGTATTCTATTTATTGCCGCACTCATTTTCAGTGTCGGTGCCTGTCAGGCTGGCGAGAGCCTGCGCACTGTTACCACTTCGGGTCAGGGTTTGGTGTCAGTATCTGCGGATATGGCCCAGCTGAATATGCAGCTAGAAGCACTGAACCGAGATAGCGCTATCGCCAAAGCTGACGTCGACAACCGGGTAAATCAGTTTCTCAAAGCACTGCAAAATCAGGGTATAGCCAAAAACGACATTATTGCGCCCTCCCTGCGGCTCAATCTAAACTACCAATACCAAAACCAAAAGCGCCAATTTACTGGCTACAGAGCCAGCAGACCAATACGGGTAACCCTAAAAGACCTAAATCAACTCAACCTATTAATGGATAGCGCATTAAAAGCAGGCATCGACCAAATCGGTGCAATTGAATTACAGGTGGCTGACAAACAGCTCTATCAAGACCAAGCCCGGCAGCGGGCTATCACCGATTCAAAGGAAAAGGCCGAGGTTCTGGCGAAAGCGTACAACGCCAAACTCGGGTCCATCCTGCGAATTGAATATCAGGCGCCATCAAATTATCCGCAACCCTGCGGGCATATGGAGGCACTAAGCAAGAGTAGTATGGGTGACCAAGGCCAGCAGTCAAACTGGTTTCCATTGAGGGTGAAATAAAATCTGTGGGAGAGGAAGATCAGAGCCTAGATATCACCAAGCGGCTGTCAGAGACGTCCCAACTTGCCATATAGCAATGGGGCAATAGCCTGAGCGGCTGTATAGTCAAAGCCAGATCACCCAGCTGTGGCTCTGCAACCACAGCATTGTCGGGGGCAAATAATGTCACTATTGGGCTGACCGACGGACTGTTTGTGGCAGCATTAAAAAAAGCCAATCCTAGGTTGATGATTGTCGACAAGACTTTTTCGCCAGCAAAGAAACAGCTGAGGCATTTCTTAACAATTGTTATTACCAACATCACAAATTGATTTAAGCCAGGCAAAAAAAAGCCACTGAGAAATCAGTGGCTTTTCGCAATTCTGTGACAGCAGTTTACTTCTTGCTAGCACCAAAACGCTTGTTGAAGCGATCGATTCGACCACCAGTATCAACAATTTTCTGCTTACCAGTGTAAAACGGGTGGCAGGATGAACATACATCCAGATACAGGCCTTCAGTACGTGTTGAACCGACTTTGATAACATTGCCACAGCTGCAAGTCGCAACCAGTTCGTTATAGCTTGGGTGAATCTCTGTTTTCATCATATACTCCAATTCGCGAGCCGCCACCTCATCGTGAAACTGTCTTGCCACTGTTAATACTGTGTGCGCTAGCATTAAAAAGTCGCTCAATTCCCGAAAGGCACGGTTGGCCATTTCTTAAGAGCGCGGATTTTAGCAGAAATAAACTAGGTTACAAAAGGAATTCTTACTTTTTTATGGCGTCAGTAGAGCCTTTAATTATCCGCGTTGCAGTGGCCTCACCTCTGCGGCGACTGTTCGACTATAAATGTCCCACATCCATGGACCAAACTGAGGCGCGACTTGCCCTGCAACCCGGTTGCCGAGTCACTGTGCCCTTTGGTCAGCGCAAGGTCACGGGGCTAATTATTGAGGTTGGCGTGCAGTCAGAATACGCTTTGGAAAAGCTCAAACCCATCAGCGCGCTGATCGACCCAGAACCCCTGTTACCAGAGAGCCTGTTCCAGCTGTTTATCTGGGCCGCTAACTATTACCAGCACCCCATCGGCGATGCACTGTTGAGCACTCTGCCCGTGCGTTTACGTGGTGCTGAGCCACCCCCATGTCAGGGTTCAATGTGCTGGCAACTGACTACCCTTGGGCTGGGCTTGTGCCCCGACTCATTGAAACAGGCGCGCAAACAGCGGGCTTTAATTGATCTGCTACAGGCAAAGGGTCCAACGCTGGCCGAAGAGATTATTCTGCAAGAGTTTTCTCGCCCAGTCCTTAAGCAGCTAGAGCAAAAAGCACTGATCGAATCTGTATTTATAACACCCAGTAGTAACAGCGAGCCCAGCGATAACCTACTAAAGCAAGACCATTTGCAGCTGTATCAGTCTCAACAAGACGCCTTGGACGCGATTGACTGCCACAGCTTTAACAGCTATCTGCTGGACGGCGTGACCGGCAGCGGTAAAACCGAAGTCTATTTACAAATCATTGAACAAGCTTTGCGCTACGGCCGCCAAGCACTGGTATTAATACCGGAAATAAGCCTGACACCCCAGACTGAAAAGCGCTTCCGCGATCGTTTTGCCGTGCCCCTGGTGACCTTGCACTCCGGACTCAGCGACAAACAGCGACTCGATGCCTGGATGCAGGCGCGCTCTGGCCAGGCCAAAATTGTGCTGGGCACCAGATCTGCAATATTCACCCCGCTCCACAGCCCCGGGCTGATTATTCTGGATGAGGAACATGACCAATCCTACAAACAGCAAGAAGGTTTTCGCTATTCGGCGCGAGACCTGGCAGTAATCCGGGCTCGGCAGGAGCAGATTCCGGTTATTTTAGGTTCGGCAACTCCATCACTGGAATCCCTCAACAACTGTCGCAATGGCCGCTATCAACACCATGTCTTGTCCCACCGCGCGGGCAATGCGGTGCAACCGGACTGGCACCTTGTGGATTTAAAAGCCGCGCCCAGTGAAGCCGGCATTGCGCCGTGCACCCTAGAGGCGATTGCAGAGACCATCAACAACAAACAGCAGGTGCTGGTGTTTTTGAATCGCCGCGGTTTTGCCCCGGCACTGCTTTGCCATCAGTGTGGCTGGACGGCCGAGTGCCATCAGTGCGATGCGCGACTGACCGTGCATCGAGCCCGGGGAAGACTGATCTGCCACCATTGTGACTATCAGCAGTGGACCCCCGGCCAGTGCCCAGGCTGCAGATCCAGCAGCTTAATTGCAACGGGCGAAGGCACAGAGCGCAGCGAAGCCTTTTTACAACAGCGCTTTCCCAACACAGCTGTACTGCGAGTCGATCGCGACAGCACCAGGCGCAAAGGCGCAATGCAACAAATCTTCGACCAAGCTGACAGTGGCGAGCCCTGCATTCTGCTGGGCACACAAATGCTGGCCAAAGGTCACCATTTTGCCAATGTCACATTAGTAGCAGTGCTAGATGCAGACAGTGGGTTGTTTAGCCCGGATTTTCGCGGCCATGAACGCATGGGCCAATTACTGACCCAAGTGGCCGGTCGCAGTGGTCGCGGTGAGGCCAGAGGCCGAGTGCTGATCCAGAGCCATCAGCCCGACCATCCATTACTGGAACTGCTGATGCAACAGGGCTACGGGAAATTTGCCGAGCAATTACTGGAACAGCGTCAGTTCACCCAGCTACCGCCCTACAGACATATGGCACTGATTCGCGCCGAGTCCAATCGCGCCGATGAGGCCGAGGCATTTTTGCGTATGGCGCGGCAATGGGCTGAGTCAATTAACCCACCCACTCCCGAACTAGCCTATCTAGGCCCCTTGCCGGCAATGATGGAACAGCGCGGCGGGCGCTACCGCTACCTGTTGCAGATTGATGGGCAACAGCGCGCAACATTACAGCATCTTCTGTCGCAACTGGCCCCCCAATTAGAGAGTCACAAAGATGGGCGACGAGTGCGCTGGTCAATCGATGTAGATCCCCAGGAACTGTAAAAATAACCGGCACTAATGGGGATATTGTTTTGCTAACAAACCCTGCTTTCCCCTACAATCGTGGCTCAAATCTGGACAGTGCAAATCATGCCTAAAGACTATCAGCGAAAATCTGCGACGCGCAATTCTCCGGCAGGGGCTGAGCAAACACAGTCATCGCGTCCGGCCTTTTTTTCCGGGCTGATTATTGGCGCACTGTGCATGCATTTTGTGCCCATGCTATTTGAGGATGGCGAACTCAACATCAAAGCGCTTCCCAGTGCAGAGCGCATCAGTAGCTCGCCCGATATTATATTTACCTTTCAGGATATTCTGCGCGGATCCAAAATTGTCATCCCCAAAGATGAATTGGTCATCGACAACACAGTTGTACCAGAAAAAAATACCACCTATCTTTTACAAGTGGGGTCATTTAAAAATAAAGCGGATGCCGAAGGGCTGCGGGTGCAATTGCTGCTGTTAAATCTGACCGCCAGTATTAAGCCCTACGAGGCAGCGTCCGGAGACCGCTGGCACCGTGTTTTGGTTGGGCCTTTTGCCAATAACTCAAAGATGGCATCGGCGCAGGCAAAACTGGCGGAAAACCGTATCAATAGCCTGCTGATTAAAAACAAGATCTAACGCTTGTTTAAACTAGGGCCCTACAGATAGGCGTCGTATTCCAATTGGGTAATACGGCTATCAAACTCGCTCTTTTCCATATGCTTGCTCTGAGCGTAATTTTTCTGCAATTCGCCACCAAGGTAGTCCTTCACAAAAGAGGATTGCTCAAATGCACATAGGGCATCATTCCAAAAATGCGGTAGCTCCGCTGCCACATCTCCAGCATCTCCAGCCACAGGTTCCGGTGCCGAGAGATGGTTTTCCAAGCCATAAAGCGCTCCGGCCAGCATGGCGGCAACGGTTAGATAAATATTGGCATCGGCACCGGCCACTCGATGTTCTATACGCATGGCGCGACTGTCACCGCCGGGAATCCGGATCGCTGTAGTGCGGTTTTCATAACCCCAATTAGGCGCCAGAGGTGCATAGCACCCGGGCACCATCCGCCGATAGGAATTTATATTGGGCGCAAAGATCGCCATGCTGTCAGCCATAGTGGCCACACAGCCAGCCACCGCCTGACGCAACAGGTCCGAACCCTGAGCTGTGCCGTTATCAAAGACATTATTACCCTCGGCATCGATCAGACTAAAGTGGATATGCATACCGTTGCCCACCTGCTCGGCGAAGGGCTTAGCCATAAACGAGGCTACTCGATTGTGACTGCGGGCCACATTGCGAATGGCACGCTTAAGCATACTGCCCTGATCACAGGCACGCAGAGCGCAATCCTGATGATACAAATTGATTTCGTATTGAGAAGGGCCAAACTCGGTGATCAATGTGTCCACGGGCAGAGCCTGTGCCTGTGCTGCCGAGGTAATTGCATACATCAATGGCGCCACATCGCGCATCGCCTCAATGCCATAGGTATGCCCCCCCAGAGTCGGGCTGCCATCCAGCGCCCGCTGGCTGTGTTGGGGCACCCCAAACCGATCTCGATCCAATTCAAACAGATGAAACTCCATTTCACTGGCCACCACCGGTGTCAGACCCAGCTTTTCGTAGCGTTTGAGCACATTTTCCAACACCACGCGACAGTCACCCAGATAAGGCTCATCGCCGCTAAAACCTCCCATAGATACAACAATCTGGGCTGTTGGCCTGTCTGCCCATGGCACTGCTGCCAATGTCTCTGCATGGGGCCTACAGACACCATCTGTGTCTCCGGTGACACTGATCAACTCCTCCAGATCGCGACCCCAGCTGTCGAGAGAACAAGCGCTCTGAGGCATTTTGTAACCGCCCTCAAACAGTTTGCCAACCTGCTCCCGGGGCAACCATTTGCCTCGATGAATGCCATTGAGGTCGTGCAAGATAACTTCAAATATTTCTATCTCTGGGTTGTCTTGCAAAAATTGGTCTAGCTGTTGAGACTGATCCATAACGTTTCCACTGATTAACAAAGGCCGATATTATGGCACTTTAAATAGGATTAAAATCCGCTAAATAGAATCACTACCCCTAGTGGGTATTTGGTTAAAGCATTCTGGGGATAATATTGAAACAAAAGAGAGGCGACCATGATCAGTCGAGCCATAACAACCATAATTGCAGGAACAGCTCTTTTAAGCGCCTGCACAGAACAGCCAAGCCCGATTGCACAGACCATTTTTACCGGTGGTGTAATTTACACCGCCGACAGCACTCAGTCAGTGGCCGAGGCTATGGCCATCAGCGGCGATAAAATTATTCAACTGGGCACTGATCGGGCCGTCATTAAACTGGCAAATGAAAAAACTCGTATTGTGGACCTTCAGGGCAAGATGATTATTCCAGGGCTTCACGATGTGCATATCCATCTGCCAGGAATTGTCGAATCCGACAGCTGCGATCTAGCCAGCAAGCCCTATTCACTCAAAGAGATAGTGTCCCGTTTAAAGCAATGCACCCAAGATCTGCCCGCCGGAGAATGGCTCACCGTTAGCCAGTGGTCGTTCACTTGGGGCAACGAGCCTTCTCTTGAATTGCCCACCATTCGGGTAGCTCTAGATGCAGTGTCTACTGAGCACCCTATTGTGCTGTTGGGCAATGATGGCCATCACGGTGCCGCCAATAGCGCCGCCCTGGCTCTGGCAAAAGATAATCAGGGTGTGCAGGTGGGGCTTAGCCGGGAGACTCTGGCCAATCAGTTTGCCGATTACAGAGAACTGGTAGGCACTGACGCCAGCGGAGAACCCAATGGGACGCTGAATGAAGATGCGCGCAAGCTGGTCAATGTTCCCGACCTCTGGGGCTATCCGGACGTCGATGGACCGCTGGTCGACAGAATTGCTCAGCGCCTGGCATCTCTGGGTATAACCTCGGTTTTAGATGCCGCTCTCACCGCCGATGATATTGACGGCTTTGCCCAGGCGGCGAAGGAATCCCCTTTTAACTGGCGAATGTCGGTAGCCTATTACACAGATTTTGAACAGTATCGGTCATCGCCAGATCAGGCCATCGATGTGGATGCCATTGTCCGGGATATGCTGGAAGTACAGGAGAAATACAGCTCAGTGGACAACCTGAAAATTGACACGGCGAAAATATTTATCGACGGTGTGATCGAAGGAGACCCCTACGCCAACCCGCCCACACTGCCCAATGCCGCGGTACTAAAACCATATCTGCAACCCCAATTTACTCTGAACCAAACCATGGGGCAGCTCAGCCTCAAGGGCTATATAGACACCAACTCCCAACTCTGCTCTTTCGCCCGGGAGCTTAAATCAAGGGAGTCACAGCAGACTTTTTTTACGGAAAATGGTTTTTTAACCAGCCAGTGCACCCAAAGTGTGGGAGTGTTGGAGAAAGAGGCAGAGTTTCTTCGGGACTACACATTGGCCCTGTTTGATGCCGGGGTAAATGTGCATAGCCACGCTATCGGTGACCGCGCAGTGCGATTTGCACTTGATACCTTTGAGCAAGCAAGAAAACGCAGCCCGAAATCTCAGGCGACCTTATCCATGGCTCATGTGCAACTGGTGCACCCGAAGGATATTCCCAGATTTGGCGAACTGAAGGTCTTCCCGGCCTTTACCTATGCATGGATTGAACCGGACCGAGACTATCTGATGACGGTTTCGCCTTTTATAGATCAGATTAATAACGCCGAGGATCTTCTCGACCCAGCCGGCTATGGCTACAGCCAGAGTTACCCGGCGGCCTCGATTAAAGCTGCAGGCGGTCTGTTGACAGCGGGCAGTGATGCACCTGTTGATACCAGAGACCCGCGACCCTTCTTTAATTTAGAAAAGGCGGTAACCAGACACAAAGATCAAACTGGGGAAATCTACAATCCGAATGAACGCATTGGGCTGGCGGACGCTCTGGATGCCTACACCATTAATGGTGCCAAAGCCCTGAGGCAGGATCATCTCACCGGCTCATTGGAACCGGGTAAAAAGGCAGACTTTGTGATTTTAAATCAGAATTTGTTGCACCTGGAATCCCAGGGTAGTGCAGATAAAATATCTGACACCCTGGTTCAAGCAACCTGGTTTGATGGGCGCGAAATTTATCGGGCCGAGTAACTTAGTCCTCTGCCAGATCCCCAAGGGCCTCTTTAAGGGGTCCAAGATGGGCCTCAAAGTTTTTCCAATAGGCCACAGCTGATTTGTAGATGGGTTGGCGCACCTGTTCGGAGCTGGCAGTGTTCACTGCTCGCTCTGTCTCGTGGAACCTCAGGCACTGCTCTTCCATAGGTAGCTGACAGTAGGCCAACAGACTGGTGACATTCTGCTCGAGATTGTCCACCACCTCTTCATAGTTAACAGAGTAAATCTTATCCGGGAACACCTGCTGCCAATGGGCCATCAAACGATGGTAATCCCGATAGTAACGACCAAGATCATTAAGGTCATAGGTAAAGTGCTGGCCCTCGGCCCACAGCTGCTTAAAACAGCCAAAGCAGTTGTCGATGGGATTGCGCACCGTATTGATAATTTTGGCCTCAGGCATGGCCAGCAAGATCAGCCCTATATAAATAAAATTATTGGGCAGCTTGTCGATAAACAGCGGCGCATCCGTTAAGCGATGACGCTTAGCCTGCTGCATAAACTCTTCACCAAGGCCACGCCACTGATCAGCCCTAAGCTCAGTGACCCCCTTTGGGTAAGGGGCGCTGGCTAAAACATTGGGTGCACGATGCAGCCGACTGGCCATCCAGGGAATGTAGGGTAACTCTCTGGTGCCCTCCACCTCGGAATGGGAGGCTAAAATCTGCTCCTGCAATGTGGAGCCGGAACGGGGCAATCCGAGAATAAATATCGGCGCCTGATCATCAATGCCACAGTTGCGATTGGCCGCAACAAAGTCTGGGGTAAATATGGCGATAATATTGTCGACCAAAGCGCTGAAATCATCAGCACTCCAATTGACCAATTTTTTCTGAACGAGGTTGCCCGCCTGATAGGCTAAAAATGCTTTGTGCCAGTCCTTGCGATGCTCATAGGCTTTACCCAGTGCATAATTAAAATGCACCGCACTTTTGTCACTGATTCCCTCCGCCGCAAGTGCAGCCTGCATATGGGCCACTTCCTCATCACTGAATCTATAGGTTTTTAAATTAGACAGAGACCATGCCGCCTCACCGTACTGGCTGTTTAGCTGCATACAGCGCTGATAAATTTCGATGGCGTCCTGCTGGCGACCCAGAGTTTTTAACGCAGTGGCTTTTTGAGAGAGCGCCGGCACATTGTCCGGTGTCTTTTGCAGCACCAGATCATACTGTTTAAGGGCATCGGCAAAACGGTTATCTCGAGAATAGATATCCCCCAGCACCATACGCGCGTCGGATTTATTCTGTTCAATATGCAGCACATGCTCCACCGCCTCCTGAGCTTCAACCAGCTTATCCTGGCGGGACAGGGCTGCGGCCAACCGCAACCACCATCTGTGCCGCTCGGGCATCTTGCGAATCAGGGATCTAGCCAGTTCCTCAGCCCAGCGCGCGCGGCCCGTTTCGAGAGCGCGCTCAATCATCAGCTCTTTGGCCCCCACATTGTCCGCATCCTGCGCCAGTATCTCTGTGCAAAGGGTTTCGCAGGCAGACATCTCCCCTTTCTGGGCAAGTGTTCTGGCTTGTTGGACTTTTTCTTTTAGTTCATTGGCCTGACGATTAACCGCCTCCACCGCAGCAACCTGTTCTGTTTTACCCTGCTGCTGAAGCACCTTCTCTAATAGCCGACTAGGGCCTTTTAACTTGGGGTCCAGTGCCAGAGCTCGACGAGCTGACTGCTCAGATTGCGGGTACTGCTCAAGACTAAATTGGACTTTGGCAAGATCTGCCCAGGCATGGGCAAAATCCGGCGCCACTTTGAGCGCCGCCTCAAAACCAGCTACTGCCCGCGACAGCTCACCTCGGCGTTCCCAAACCTGAGCCTGCAAACGCAGCGTATTTACCTCACGGGGGTTCAGCCCCAGCAGTGTCTCACAGAGTTGCGCGCAGCGATCGAGATCGCCGCCGCGCATAGCCGAAAGGGCTTGAAAAAACTGCTGTTGTGGATCCATAAAGTTGCCGTTTTATTTTTCTTCGAGCTTTACAAGTACTCTTTGAACGCACTGTTTAAACAGAGTCTACAAAAAAAGAGCCGACATTGTCGGCCCTTTTTAAGGTCTTACTTTTTGATACTAGCCTGCTTAGAACTTCCAGCCGATATCCAGACCCATTCTGCGGGGCTCGGAAAAACCGAAGTAATGAGCACCAATATTAGCGTCCGATGGTGCAGAGCCTTTGTAGTAGAACTCATCGGTAATATTGTTAATCCAAACTGTGACAGACCAGTCATCGCTACTGTCATAGCCCAGTCGCAAGTTGCTGGTGGTAAAACCATTATTCATCAGCGGGTTTAGATCGAAGGCACCAAAGGCTACACCCTCTTCTTGATGGTAGGTCTCCCAGGAGATTGCCAGATCACCATTTTCCATTGGCACTGTGTACGTGGCTATCATTGCACCACTAAACTCAACAGTACCGGGAATCTTAGCACCCTGACAGTCTTCAGGATCGCAGAAACCGGGATCCGGGGCGGTCAAATCTGTATCAGCCCAAGATAGTCCCAGATAAATATCCAAGTTATCTGTCGGCAGAATACGCATATCCAATTCAACACCTGAACCTTCGGCATCACCTACGTTAGCTACACTGTAACGCGCGCCCACATAGTAGCCCGACTGCATACCATCAAACTGATAGTCGTAGTAGCTGGCGTTGACCTGCATCTGACCATCCCAGAACTGGCCTTTTAGGCCAATTTCAATATTGGTCACCTCTTCCTTGCCAAAGCTCTCAGGGCTTGCGCCCAACTCTGAGGCATCTGCACCATCCAGATCATCATCTTCAACCGAGTCCGGGAAGACCAGGAAGAAGGTATTGAAACCGCCGGCTTTATAACCAGTGGAATAGTTGATGTAGGTGGAGACATCATCGGTCATTTGATAGGTAGCCGCTGCTCGCACTGAAGTATTGGACCAGCTTTCGCTGCCACGCACATAGTCAGAGGAGAAGAACGGGAATGAGTACCAGAGATAGTTGCGATCGTCACCGCCAAACTTCTGACCAAAATCGCGATTGTCCTCTGTGTAGCGAGCACCAATGCTTAGGTCCAGTTGCTCAGTGACATTGAAGGTGGCATCACCATAGACACCCCAACCATCGTATTCTGCATCGATATCCACAGAGTCATTTCTGGTACCAATACCCGGGCCGTAGCTGCTATAGCCTATGTATTCATAGTAGCTGGCACAGTCAGTGACCTCAGACTGAAAATAAGCTGCATCGAAGTCTTCACCATACTCCGCCGCATAAGTGGCGGCATAAGCAGTTGCATAGGTGGCACACATGGTGTCTTCATCATAAGTCTGATTGAATCTGGTACTGATATCCTCCTGATACCAAGAAGCACCAACAAACCAGCTGACTGCGTCGGTTTCCTTGTTAAGACGGAATTCCTGACTAAAGTATTCCTGCTGCTGGATCTGCTCATAGTTAAAGATAAACTGATCTTCACCATCGAAATCTTCAAAGTAGTAGTAGTTGTGACCGCGCAGACCGGTGATGGAGGTCAGGGTGTATTCATCTCCCAGATCCACCTCAACATTCAGGCTGGCACCCCAGACTTCACCTTCATCAATCAGACGATCAGTGTCCACGTCGGAGCTAAACTGACGAGGCCCCGCATCTGAACTGAAGAAATCAAAACCAGTATCATCCGCATCAAACACCTGATAGAGCGTAGGAGGACCTTCTCGATCTTCATACTCAAGCACCAGCGTGCTGTTCACTGCATCATTTTCATAAGCCAGCGTGTAGCGAATAGCGTTATTCTCAATGGCGCCCGCTTGCTTGCCATCATTGATATTGGTAACCCAACCATCCTGGGCTTTGTGATACACAGCGACACGGCTGTTAAGATTGTCACTGATTGACATGTTCGCCGCGGCTGAGAGCTCAAGATAACCATCTTCACCCATACCCAGGCTTACTGAACCATCCCGGTCATCGCTCGGCTTTTTGGTGGTAACGGTAATCGCACCAGCAGAGGCATTGCGACCAAACAGAGTTCCCTGAGGCCCTTTCACCACTTCAACCATAGCAAGGTCAAAGAAGCTGGACAGTGCGCCACCGGTACGACCTAGGTAAATACCTTCTTGATAGACACCAACCGAAGGCTCGGCACCAACACCAAAATCATTGGTACTGATACCACGAACATTGATGGAGTCGAGGAAAGAGTCATCGGTATCGCCAGTCACCCCTGGCGTCAGCAGAGCAACTGCTTTGGCATCAGAAATCTGTGCCTTTTTGATAAATTCGCCGGTAAAGGCAGAGACAGTAATGGGAACGTCTTGCAGAGACTGTTCTCTTTTCTGTGTCGTTACTACGATTTCTTCAATTTGCGCTGCGGTGGTTACACCAGCGGAGAGTGTCGCGGCCGCCACGGCAGCCGAAAGAAGTGTTTTACGCACTAATCTATCTGAATTCATAAATCCCCCAGAGAGTTGGTTAACATGGCTCAAATGTCCTAAATCCTGGCTACTAAATCAGTTCTTGCCGTAGCTCTAGTACAAGGAGAGTTTAGCCTCTGAAAATCAAATTACCTAATTTTTGTTGTTGTTTTTAGCCTTGTCAAAGTGCCGAATCTGGCACTGTATTCGAGCTATGCTGTGTATAAAAGCAGTTCTCATTTACAACAGAGATCAAGCCCTATAACCCGCCCACCCATTTGGGTACATGACGCTGTGCGGTTTATATGTTGTCATAATGTCAGGCAGAATATCTGTAAAACATACCCTATTGAGGGTGAGATAAAACAATCTCACCCACTCCAATGTGGCAGCCCGAGACATGTTATGAACAGCACAAGAACAACAGCGCAATGGCAGCAACTGGATACCCAGCGGCATTTGCACCCATTTACTGACTTCAATGAATACGCCCAAAAGCCGGGTCGTGTGATTAATCGCGCCGAGCATATCTATATTCATGATACAGATGGCAATAAAATGCTCGACGCCATGTCCGGGCTCTGGTGTTGTAGTCTCGGCTACAGCCAGCCGTCAATTGCCGAAGCGGTAAATCGCCAGTTTCAGGAACTGCCCTACTACAACAATTTTTTTCAGTGCAGCAACGCCCCAGCCATCGAACTGGCGGATCGTCTGGTGCGCATGACCCCAGACCAGTTTACCCATGTTTTTTTCACCAATTCCGGGTCCGAGGCCAATGACACCAATATTCGCCTAGTGCGCCGCTACTGGGACCTTAAAAATCAGCCTCAAAAACGCATTATCCTGGCACGAACCAATGCTTATCACGGCAGTACCATCGCCGCAGCCAGCCTTGGGGGATTTGAGTTTGTGCACAAGCAGTTCGATACCCTAGACTATGTTGACCATATTGCTGAGCCAAACTGGTACTGCAATGGTGGCGATATGAGCGAAGAAGAATTCGGCCTCTATGCTGCCCGTGAGCTGGAAAAGCGCATTGACGAACTGGGTGAGGAAAATATTGCCGCGTTTATTGCCGAGCCCATTCAAGGGGCTGGTGGCGTTATAGTGCCACCAGACAGCTACTGGCCAGAAGTCAGTCGCATCCTTAAAGAGCGAGACATTCTGTTTATCAGTGACGAAGTAATCTGTGGCTTTGCCCGCACCGGTAAATTGTTTGGTTGCGAGACCTATGGCACGGAGCCTGATCTTTTGACCTTTGCCAAAGCAGTGACCAATGGCTTCCAGCCTCTTGGGGGCGTGATGGTCAGCGATAAAGTGGCCAGTGTTATCACCAGCGACGGCGGTGAATTTGGCCATGGTTTTACCTACTCAGGTCATCCTATCGCCTGTGCAGCGGCATTGGCGACCATGGATATTGTGGAAGGCACTGGCGGGCACGGCTCCAATGGACTCAGCATGGTAGACCATGTGGCCACCAATATTGGCCCTTATCTGCAAAGTAAGTGGGCGGCACTGGGGGATCACCCCATTGTTGGTCATGTGCGTGGTATCGGCATGTTGGGCTCTATAGAATTGGTCCGCAACAAAGAGACTAAAGAGCGCCTTGAGTCCGATCAGAAATCCGGTGCTATCTGTCGTGAATTCTGTGTGTCCAATGGCCTGATTATGCGCGCGGTGGGCGACTCCATGATAATTTCGCCACCTTTTGTCAGCAGTCACGAAGAGATCGACTTGCTGATTGAGCGTTCCACAACTGCTCTTGATCTCACAGCACAGCATTACAAAATTTAATTATCAAAGTATTTAGGACAAGCAATCATGGCTGGAGATTGGGGAAAATTTAACTGGCAGGATCCATTTAATTTGGACAGCCAGCTGAGCGACGAAGAACGCATGGTGCGCGACACCGCCGCCAACTACGCACAAGAAAAACTCGCACCCCGGGTGCGCGAAGCCTTTAGCAATGAGACCACCGACCGCAGCATCTTCAACGAGATGGGTGAGCGTGGTCTACTAGGCCCCACCATCGAAGGCTACGGCTGTTCCGGCGTCAACTATGTCTGCTATGGCCTAGTAGCACGAGAAGTAGAGCGTGTGGATTCTGGCTACCGCTCAATGATGAGTGTGCAGTCTAGCTTGGTCATGTATCCAATCTACACCTATGGCACCGAACAACAGCGCGAGAAATACCTGCCCAAACTGGCCAGCGGTGAGTGGATTGGCTGCTTTGGCCTAACCGAGCCCGATGCCGGATCAGACCCGGGCGGTATGAGAACCCGCGCCAAATCAGTGGATGGTGGCTACCTTCTGTCCGGCAGCAAAATGTGGATCAGCAATTCACCTATAGCAGATGTGTTTATTGTCTGGGCCAAGACCGATGACGGCATTATCCGAGGCTTTATTTTAGAAAAAGGCATGAAAGGCCTGTCAGCCCCAAAAATTGAAGGCAAGCTGGCACTGCGCGCCTCGATCACTGGTGAAATTGTTATGGACGAGGTGTTTGTTGCCGAAGAGCAACTAATGCCCAATGTACAGGGCCTGAAGGGGCCGTTTGGTTGTCTCAATGCTGCCCGCTACGGCATCAGTTGGGGATCTATGGGTGCAGCCGAAGCCTGCTGGCACGCCGCTCGCCAATACACCATGGATCGCATTCAGTTTAACCGCCCCTTGGCGGCAACTCAGCTTATTCAACATAAGCTGGCCGATATGCAAACCGAAATTAGTCTGGGATTGCAGGGTTCTCTGCAAGCGGGCCGATTGAAAGATCGAGGCGAACTGGCACCAGAATTGATCTCACTTATGAAGCGCAACAACTGCAGCAAGGCCCTTGAGATTGCTCGCATGGCCCGCGATATGCACGGCGGCAATGGCATATCCGATGAATACCCGGTGATGCGGCATATGCTTAACCTCGAGGTGGTCAATACTTACGAAGGCACGGCAGATGTTCACGCCCTGATTCTTGGGCGCGCTCAAACGGGTATTCCCGCCTTCGGGTAGTCCCATGGCTGGCCCTCTCACTGGATACAAAGTCCTGGATATGAGCCGCGTTCTGGCGGGCCCCTGGGCCGGCCAGATGCTTGCCGACCTGGGTGCTGAAGTAATCAAGATAGAGCGCCCAAATCAGGGCGACGATACCCGTCACTGGGGGCCTCCTTATCTGCGCGATCAGCAAGAGGTTAACACTGAAGACGCCGCCTACTTCTTTTGCACCAATCGCGGCAAACAGTCCGTCACTGTGGACATCACCCAGCCCGAGGGGCAGGAGATTATTCGCAAGCTGGCTGCCCAGTGCGATGTATTAATAGAAAATTATAAAGTGGGCGGCCTGAAAAAATATGACCTTCACTACAGTGCGCTAGCAGAGATCAATCCCAAACTCGTCTACTGTTCCATTACTGGCTTTGGCCAGACCGGCCCCTATGCCAACCGCCCAGGCTATGACTTTTTAATTCAAGGTATGGGTGGGTTGATGAGCATCACCGGTGAGCCTGATGAACAAGATGGTGGGCCGGTCAAAGTAGGGGTTGCTGTCACAGATCTGTTTACCGGACTCTATGCCGCGAACGCCATTCAGGGTGCTCTGCTGGAGCGCCAAAAGTCTGGTGCTGGTCAATATATTGATTTGGCGCTACTGGATGTGCAGGCTGCAATACTGGCCAATCAGGCGAGCAACTATCTCGTTGGCGGTGTGGTACCCGGAAGACTGGGTAATGCCCATCCCAATATTGTGCCCTATCAGGCGTTTGCTACCGCTGATAGCCATATAATTTTAGCGGTGGGCAACGACAGTCAGTTTGAGCGTCTATGTCAGCTTTTGGGCCAGCCAGAATGGGCCAACGACAGTCACTACAATAATAATGCCGCTCGTGTCCTCAATCGCCAACAGTTGTGCGCTGAGCTCAGCGAACAATTGAAGGGACGCAGCAGTGCCGAATGGCTGGCACTATTTGCCGAGCATCAAATTCCCTGCGGGCCGATCAACGCCATTGATCAGGTATTTGAGGATCCACAGATTTTAGCGCGAAATATGTTGGTGACTATGGCGGATAAACGAGCCGGACAAATACAGCTGGTGGCTAACCCTATCAACTACAGCCGCTCTGAAATTGACTATGCGGTGCCACCTCCCATCCTAGGAGATGACACCAACAGAGTACTGGGGGAGTATCTTGAATACTCAGATATGGACCTTGAGCAACTGCGCAAAAAGTCCGTTATCTAAAGTTTATTTCTGGCGGGCAATCCAGTCTGTTATCGACAAATCGAGAATTCCCAACGGCATAGCACCGTTCATTAGAATCGCCTCATGAAATTCCCGGCGATCAAATTTGTCGCCCAACTCAGTCTCGGCTCTCTCTCGCAGGGCCAATATTGCCTGCTGACCAATCTTGTAGGATGTTGCCTGCCCAGGCCACACCACATAGCGTTCAATCTCCCGCGTTACCTCCGCCTCAGTCTTACCGGTTTTCGCCAGCATATAGGCTATGGCCTCTTCGCGACTCCAACGCTTGGCGTGCAGACCTGTGTCCACTACTAAACGAACGGCGCGGAATATCTCCTCCTGCAAGCGGCCCAGATTGCCCAGCGGATCATTGTCGTAGACCCCCATATCGGTATAGGCAATGCGCTCTGCATACAGCGCCCAGCCCTCTGTGTAAGCGCCAAATGGGCTTAACTTGCGCAACAGAGGTACATCCTCAATCAACTGCGCAGCGGACAGCTGAAAATGATGTCCAGGCGAACCCTCGTGGTACATCAGCGATGGCAAGGTCCAGCGCGGGTTGTCCTCGGTATTCTTTTGATTGATATAAAAACGTCCAGGCAAGGAGCCATCCAACGCTGGCGGCTGGTAATAGCCTCCAGGAGCAGAGTCCTGAGAATATTCTGGCACACGGACAATCTCCAAAGGTTGCGGGGGAATCGTTATAAAGTGCTCGGGTGCCACTGCCAACAGCTGATCATTGATCTTATTCAAATAGGCAATCTGCTCTTTGCGACCCTCGTCAGTATTGGCGAAGTTGTGCTCCGGGAGCGCCATCAGATGCTGCACCCGAGATAAAACTGTCCCTTGAGTCAGCCCTTCAGCGAGTAAAATATCCTCCATCTCTCGTTCAATACGCGCCACTTCTGACAGACCCAACTGGTGGATCTGCTCAGCGGTCATATCTGTACTAGTGGCTGAATGCAGGGCAGCGGCATAGATTTTATCACCCTGAGGCAAGCGCCAAACGCCCGCATCATGGGTGCTGATCACTAGCATTTCCTCAAACAATCCGATCATCTCCAGATACCCGGGAATCACCTGCTTAGCCACTACCTCAGTAGCCTCGGCAATAAGCGCCCGTTTGCGAGATGGGCTGATATCACCCAATGCTTCTAGCTTGGCTGGCAATGTCAGGACCAAGGGGTTGCCTTCAGCCCCATCGGCAATAAATGCCCGCATGCCAATCAAGGCTTTATTGATAATAAAGTCTGGCGGCACTGTGCCATGATCCCGATCATCCATAACCCGAACCTTAACCTCGTCAATCACCCGGGCAAATTCAGTCAAACGAGCGATATAACGGATGGTACTTTTTTCATCAATAATGCGGTGGCGGTCAGTGAGAAACTGGGGGGTACTAACCATAACACCAGATATCTGATTAACTCGGTAACCGCTGTGCTCCAGCTTGGAAGAGGCAATGATATCGTCAAAAAACCAAGCCGCAATTTGCCAGCTGAGAAACGCCTGCCCCTCGAGACCTTCGGGGCCATAATCGTTGAGCCCTTCTCTGGCTTCAATCAAATCCTGCAATGACTGCTGCTCTGACTCTTTGGTGTAAGAGCCCAATTTGTCACTGTGAAAATCCAGCAAGCTGTTGTCAATCATACCCAGAGAGGTCAAAAGCTCCGGCGAGTCAAGAGCCAGCTGCATGCTGACCTTGTTGATATAGTTGTTGACCCCTACCGGCGCTGCCCAGAACCACAGATAGAGTCCAAGGCTCAGAGCTAACAATAGCGCGAGCAAAATTTGAGTTATTTTTTTGATAGCAGACATATGCAGAACCTATATAAAAGAACCTGCTCTAGCATCGGGGGTACAAGGCTACAGCAGGTTCATCAGTTTTAAATTATTGATCCAGGATTAGACGCTCCGCTGTCGCCCTTTGGATTCACTGGCCTAGTCAACCATACGCAAAACAGGCTCCGGAAAGCCATTAAAATCGATAGCACAGGTGGTGCAGTAAGCGCCTAGATTAGGCATAAAGATAAAATCCTCAGCCACAGTGTTGGCTGGCAAATTGTGCACCCCCATCACATCAATAGAATCACAGGTTGGGCCAGCCATGGTCCACTGCCCTAACTCACCAGTGCGCTCACTGATCAGAGTCACCGGGAAGTCCTGGGTCAGTTCCATCAAGCCACCGTAAACCCCGGTATCCAGATACACCCAGCGTTTGTCATCGCGGGTAGCAACACCCACTACCTGAGTGAGCAGACAACCCGCAGAGCCAACAAAGTAGCGGCCGGGCTCCGCCATGACTTGAATATGCGCAGGTATTGACTCCAGCGCTTGGCTAATGGCCGCGCCAATCTCATCAATGGTTGGCTCCTCACCGGTAAACTGCAGTGGGTAACCACCCCCAAGATTAAGCAACTCAGGCTTAAAACCATGTTCTTCAAGCTTAGTAAACAGCTGTTTGGCTGCGGCAATGCCCTGCACCCAATTGTCGATCTTGGTGCACTGAGAACCCACATGAAAAGTCACACCACAAATCTGCATTCCATACTGTTTAGCCATGGCAATGACGGCTTCAACACCAGCGGGGCTGGCACCAAACTTGCCAGCTAACGGCCAGCTTGACCCCTCATTACTCACTTCAATGCGCAGATACAGCTTGGCATCTGCTGCGATAGCTGCAATCTTTTCAACCTCTTCAGGGCTGTCTACTGAGTACCAGCGAATGCCATGCACTGCCGCATGCTTGATCGAAGCGGGAGATTTTATAGGGTTGGAATAAAACACAGTGCCCATATCAACACCCAGATCCCGCATCGCATCCAGCTCAGCCATAGAGGCAATCTCAAAATAGGCACCCTCCTGCTTAAATATCTTCAGAATTTCCGGGTCCGCATTGGCCTTGACCGCAAAATGCGGCCGTACCCTTGGCATCGCTGCCATAAAGCGCTGGGCATTAGCTCTCAGACGCTTCTCAGAAACGGCCAAAATGGGGCGCTGATAATCTTCTGTAAAGGCAACAGCAGTGCTGATTTGCTGGCGACTGTCTTGCTCGGCCAGCAGCTGTCGGTCAGTTTGCTGTTGAGTCGGCATGGTATTTAAAGCGACATTGTTCATGGGGCACCAAGTTACTGTTTTTATGTAAATTATTGGGTCATTTTAGAGATAAGAAATGTCATTATGTATTGCCAAACCATTCATTTTGTTTAATATTACTTAACATATTGAAATATAAAGTTGCATATTGCCATGAAGAACGAAGACCGATTGCTCCGCCTGCTCCAAGAAAACAGCCGTCGTACCGTGTCTGATCTGGCCCAGGAGTTGGGATTAAGCCGGGCTACAGTGCAGCAGGCTATGGAAAGGCTCGAGCGCTCCGGCGTTATTCAGGGCTACACCATCAAAATAAACCCCCATTATCAGCAGCAGCGGGTAAGTGCTTACATGATGATTTCTGTGGTGCCGCGAAAGACCGCTGATATTATCCGGCAGATCAGCAAGCAGCCTCAGGTGGATATGCTCTGTACTATTTCAGGTCAGTACGACCTGATAGCCAAGGTGACCGAGTCCACTACAGAGGCGCTCGATCAGAGCATTGATATCATCGCTACCCTTGATGGGGTGGAAAAGACTCTGAGCCATATTGTTCTGTCCAGAAAGGTAGATAGATAAACAAGAGACTGGTAACTTAGCCTCTTAAAAAAATAACCATAAGATTTTAAGCCCCCTATGAGCAGAACAATAAAACAACCCAGCTTACTCGACGCCCTTATTCCCGTTATCGTTTTAATCAGCATGCTCGCGGGCACAGTTGCCGTGTTTGGCCTAGACTCCTTCGGCCCCAATCAGGTGGCCCTCATTATGGCGGCTGCCGTTGCAGCCATGATCGGCATTAAAAATGGCCATAGCTGGAATGAAATCGAACAGGGCATGATTGATACTATCAGTGTGTCGCTGCAGTCAATCTTGATTCTCCTTATGGTAGGGGCGCTGATAGGAAGCTGGATACTCTCCGGCACCGTGCCCAGTATGATTTACTACGGCGTTGAACTTATGTCACCGGACTACTTTTACCTGACAGCCTGTTTGGTTTGCGCGCTCTTGGGTTTTAGTATCGGTAGTTCCTGGACCGTTGCCGGAACTCTGGGTATCGGCCTTATGGGTATTGCCGCAGCACTGAATTTATCGCTACCCATCAGCGCTGGTGCGATTATCTCCGGGGCCTATTTTGGCGACAAACTCTCGCCCCTGTCAGAGACCACAAATCTCGCTGCCGCGGTCACTAGCAACAATTTATTCAACCATATTCAGCATATGCTCTGGACCACCATCCCCGCTTTTATCATCACACTGGTGCTTTTCTTTGTCATGGGTATCGGCAGTAACTCCAACCTGGTGATTACCGATATTGAGGTGCTACAAGCGGCGATGCAGGATACCTTTACCATCAATATATTTATGCTTGCCCCACTGGCACTGCTACTGATCATGGCCGTGAAGAAACTCCCCGCCCTGTCCACATTAATCTGCGGCACGGTGGCAGGCTGCCTGTTTGCAGCAGTCTTTCAATGGGATGTGGTGATAGCCCTAGCGGCTGATAGTAGCCTAAGCGCTGGTGCGGCAGTGTTTAAAGGGTTGTTTAGTGCCATGTTTCTCGGCTACAACTCTATCACTGGCAACGAAGCACTGGATACTCTCCTATCCAAAGGGGGTATGAGCAATATGCTGATGACGGTCGGTCTGGTGGTTAATGCCATGGCCTTTGGTGGCGCTATGAGAATTACAGGACTGTTGGAGCGTCTAGTAGAAGCTGCCCTGCGTCGAGCCAAGTCCACTGGTGACCTAATTGTTGCCACTGTGGGCACCTGCATAGGCACCAATGTACTGGCGGCAGATCAATATCTGTCGTTGGTTATTCCCGGGCAAATGTTTGTTAAATCCTACGAAAATCGCGACCTGAGCACGCTCAATCTTGCACGCACCCTTGAAGACTCCGGCACCCTGACCTCGGCATTGGTACCCTGGAATACCTGTGGCGCCTACATGTCGGCAACACTAGGGGTCAGCACATTTATGTATGCGCCGTTTGCCTTCTTTAACATTCTCTGCCCTATAATTGCCATCATCTACGGCTACGCCAGTATAGGTATCGCCAAATCAGAGTTGCAGTTGGCAAAGGGTTAAAAGCTAAGAGATAGTTTAAAGAGGCTTAGATGCGCCTGGTATTTTCAATTATTTTGCTGTGCCACTGCTGGTCCATTCAAGCCCAGCCTGCCAGTAACCAGCAGCACAGCGAGCCGCAGTTCGATGGTCAACTGGCGCTGCAACATATCGCCAACCAAATTGCCTTTGGTCCCCGCAGCCCAGATCAGCCCTTAGCCAAGCAACAAACGTTAGACTATATTCGCCAAACTATTGAACCCCTCGCCAGCGGCCTGACAGTGCAATCATTTGTGGCTCACAGCCTTGAGGGCAACAATCTATGGGCTACCTTTAAGGGTGAAAATACCACTACAAAAAGACTGATGCTCGGGGCTCACTGGGATACTCGCCCCGGCGGCAGTGCTCAAAAACCCCACCTAGGCGCCAACGATGGCGGCTCTGGTGTTGCTGTCTTACTTGAACTGGCCCGATTACTAAAACAGAATCGACCTCCTGTGACCGTAGACTTGGTCTTTTTTGATCTTGAGGATATGGGCAATATTGACGGCCGCCCCTTTGCCATTGGCGCCGAGGCGTTCGTCGCCAGAAATAAATTTTACCGCCCCAGTGCCGGAGCGATTGTGGATATGGTCTGCGACAAAAACCTGCGCCTGCCCAAAGAGCGGTTCTCCTACAACGGAGCCAGAGCAATACAGGACAGAATCTGGCAGATCGCCAAAGATCAAAATGCCAGCGGCTTTATCGATCAAATTGGCCCACCGGTACAAGATGATCATGTGCCATTTTTAAAGGCCGGTATTCCAGTGGTGGATATTATTCATCATCGGTTTCCCCATTACTGGCATACTCACCGGGATACATTGGATAAATGCAGTAGCGCAAGCCTGAAACAGGTTGGCAACGTGCTCAAGACCTTGATATACAGCCCCTGAATTGTTCAGCAACAAGCCATTAAAACCAAAATGGGAATCATCATGAAAGAACAACAGCGACTAACAAAAACCATCAGTCACCTGGCATTGGTTGGCCTGCTGGCACTGGGCAGTGCTATGGCGGTTGCCGCAGGCGAACTGAAGGACGCTATTAAGAGCGACTACAAAAATCGGTTAGCCGATCTGTTTATCGACTTTCACCAAAACCCAGAACTCAGCCTGGCAGAATTCAAAACAGCCGCCAAACTGGCTAAACAGTTGCGCAGCCATGGTTTTGCTGTCACAGAATCTGTGGGTGGTACTGGTCTAGTCGCTATTATGGAGAACGGCCCGGGCCCGCTGATAATGATGCGCGCCGATATGGATGGACTGCCAGTGCAAGAGAAATCTGGTCTAAGCTATGCCTCAAAGGCAACCCAGACAGACCCCATCACCGGCATAACTGTGCCCGTGATGCATGCCTGTGGTCATGATGTACATATCACCAGCCTGATCGGCACCGCCAAACAAATGGCGGATAGAGCAGATCAGTGGTCAGGCACTCTAATGCTGATTGGCCAGCCCGCCGAAGAGCGAGTGATAGGAGCCAAAGCAATGATGCAAGACGACCTGTGGCAGCGCTTTGGCAAACCGGATTACGCATTGGCATTCCACGTCTCCGCCGGGATGCCTGCGGGGTCGATCAATGTGGTCGAGGGATCACCTTTCGCCGGTGCTGATACAGTGGATATTATTGTTCATGGTGTGGGTGCTCACGGCGCCTCACCTCATGCGGGCAAGGATCCTGTGCTGCTGGGCAGCCAGATTGTGGTTGCATTGCAGACACTGGTCTCCAGAGAGCTGCCGCCGAGACAGCCCGGCGTGGTCACTGTGGGCTCTTTTCACAGCGGCACCAAGCACAATATCATCTCTGACCGCGCCCATCTTCAGCTGACCGTACGCAACACTAATCTGCAAACCCGCGACACCTTGCTCAAGGGCATTGAGCGTATTGCTATCAATATTGGCCGAGCAGCGGGGTTGCCTGAAGATAAATTGCCCGAGGTAATTGTCTCGGAAGAATCTACACCTCCCACCATCAACAACGCGCCCCTGGCAAGACGCTTAAAATCTGTGTGGCAGAGCGAGATGGGCGCAGAACGAGTGACCAGCTATGGGTCACAGGGTATGGGGGCAGAAGATTTTCCGTTTTTCACCACAGACCCAGAAATTGCCAGCGTCTACTTCAGTGTTGGTGGCACCAGTATGGTCGACTTAAAAGCAGCGAGAACCGGTGGGCCGGCCATTGCCTCGCACCACAGTCCACTGTTTAAAATCGATCCTGAGCCCGCTGTTATTACCGGCGTTCACTCGACAGTGACGGCGCTGCTAGACCTGATGGCGAAATAAAAACCCTAGAGCACTGCCTTCAGAGCATTGAGGCAAAAATCAACATTTTTGCTACTGCTGGCATGGCCCATCAGGCCAATACGCCAGACTTTGCCCGCCAGCGCCCCCAAGCCAGCGCCGATCTCCAGATCGAACTCATTTAGCAAACGGGTTCGCACCTGAGCATCGTCCACCCCTTGGGGAATATAAACACTGTTTAACTGGGGCAGACGCTCTTGCTCTGCCACCAAAAACTCAATACCCAACGCCTCCAAGCCTGAGCGCAGAGCCAAATGATTTTGCTGGTGACGAGCCCAGGCTTTCTCCAGCCCCTCTTCCTGAACCATCACCAGAGACTCGTGCAAACCATAGAGGCAATTGACCGGCGCAGTGTGGTGATAGGCCCGTTTGCCGTCGCCACCCCAATAACCCATCACCAGGTTTAGGTCCAAAAACCAGCTCTGCACCCGACTTTGGCGATTGCGAATTTTCTCCGCTGCGCGCTGATTAAAGCTGACCGGAGAGAGACCCGGAGGAGCTGACAGGCATTTCTGTGAGCCGGAGTAGATGGCATCAATGCCCCATTCATCCACTTTCAAGGGCGAGCCCGTTAGGCTAGTCACAGCATCCACAATGGTTAAACAATTATATTTGTGCGCCAATGCCACCAGAGTTTTGGCATCAGACTGAGCACCAGTAGATGTCTCCGCATGAACAAAGGCAACCAACACCCCATCCGGGTGGGCCTTCAGCGCTTCTTCTAATTTTTGGGCATCGACGCCAACGCCCCATTCATCCTGAACCATCACTGCGGTGCCACCGCAGCGCTCGACATTTTCTTTCATGCGCCCACCAAACACACCGTTTTGGCAGACAATCACCTTATCGCCGCATTCCACCAAATTGGCAAAGCAGCACTCCATGCCAGCAGAACCGGGAGCAGAAACAGCAAAGGTAAGCTCATTTTCGGTTTGAAACGCGTACTGAAGGAGGGTTTTTACCTCATCCATCATGCCAATAAATGAAGGATCTAAATGGCCAACAGTGGGTCGAGCCATAGCTTGCAACACGCGATCACTGACATCCGAAGGACCCGGACCCATCAATGTGCGACGAGGCGGCTGGAATGAGGTAATGGTCATAAAAACTCTCTCTGTAATTAATAATAATCAGAAGCGATCTGTATCTTAGGCATCTGCCACAACACCGCTGTTTTTAAGCTCGGCAATAGTACGGGCATCTAGGCCCAGATTCTCCAGCACCTCATCGGTGTGGGACCCGATATCCGGACCCGCCCATTCAGTGCCGCCAGGCGTGCCCTTTAACTTAGGCATCATCGCAGGAATTTTGAGGGATTCGCCATTAATTTCAACCTGTTCAAATAATTCCCGGTATTTGAAATGCTCATCTTCCATCATATCCGCCGCATTGTAGACCGGCCCACAGGGCACTCGATGCTGCTCCAAAACAGCCATCGCTTCGGCCAGGGGGAGCGAGGCACACCAGTTGGCCAACACCAAATCAATGTCCGCTTCATGGATAACCCGATCCGCATTAGTCGCGTATTGCTTGCCAGTAGCCATATCTTCGCGACCCACAGCGGTCATCAGCCGGGCATAGATCGAATCCCCATTGCCCCCAATCACCACAAACTTGTCGTCGGCACATTTGTAGGTGTTAGTGGGCACAATCCCAGTGACCGTGGTGCCTGAGGGCTGACGAATCACACCAGCACCATCGTATTCAGGAATCACTGCCTCAAGCAAATTGAACATGGATTCATACAGCGCCACATCCACCACCTGGCCGCCCTCTTGATGGGCCTTGAGCGCCTCATCTCTGGCGCGCAGAGCCATCAATATGCCAATCACCGCGTGTAATCCGGACACGGTATCACCAATACTCAGATTGGGACGCACCGGCGCATCCCCGGGATAGCCATTGACATAGCGAAACCCGCTGATCGCCTCACAGGCCGAAGCAAAACCCGGCTTTTTTGAATAGGGCCCGGTCTGGCCATAGCCGGAAATCCGTGCATAGATAAGATTGGGATTATCGGAACGCAAGCTCTCGGGATCTAGTCCCCACTCCTCAAGTACCCCGGGTCGAAAGTTTTCTACCACAATATCTGCAGTCTTCAGCAGTTGCTTAACCAGACCCCGGCCCTCGACAGTTTTCAAGTTCAGGGATATGCACTTTTTATTGCGACCAAGACTGCGCCACCACAGGGATGTGCCGTCCTTTACTTCCCGCCAATTGCGAATGGGATCGCCACCTGGAGGTTCTATCTTTATAACCTCGGCACCAAAATAACCAAGCATGCTGCCGGCGAATGGGCCAGCCAGCAGTTGGCCTAGCTCTATCACCCGAAGGCCCTGTAATGGTTTTGTCATTGTTGTTCAAACCTAAAAGGTAATTTGTGAAAATTCTAGCACTTGAAGGTGTAAACTGGTCTAGGCAAAAAGACAAAACTGTAAAAATAATGAGCGAAAACGGAGATTTGGAGTCAAACAATCTAATTCCGGCAAAGAATAATAAAATTTTTGTCATCAAAAGCAGCTGCCAGGGAAACGGCTTTTAACTGACTACTCTAATTTTCAGAGTTTATTTAGGAGCTGGTTATGCCCACGAAAGAAATTACGATCAATATGACCAAAGTGCGCACAAGCTACATAGGTAGTCTATTTTCTATTTTCCTGTTCTCTTCACTGTTGATAGCAACGTCTTTCAGCAATGCCCAATCAATCGAAGAGCAACAGCCAATCTCTGATCCAGTTACCGACTATATGAATGCCATCGACAATGTTGAAGCCGAGTACAGTGCCTACTCGCCGGAACTGTCTGATCTGTATCTGGGCTTGGGTAAATCTCTCTACTCCCGCCAAGAGTATTCAGAAGCCCGCCAGGCATTTCAGCGCGGCATGCAAATCGAGCGCGTCAACAAGGGCCTCGACAGCCTGTCCCAAAGCCCCTACCTACTCTCTATCGCTGACACAGAGAGTTTTATGGGCAACTGGGACAACTCACAAAAAGCATTGGAGAACCTCTACAGCATCAACACCAAAGCCTATGGCCAAAATGATATTCGCCTGCTACCTGTGTTAGACAAAATGCTGGACTTTTACCTGAATAGCTATGACGAGCGCACCGCCAGCGGAGGTTATGCCAACTTAGTTATCTCCGAGCAAATTGGCTCTAAAATCTACAACATCATGCTTGACGATATGCCTCTGGATAGCCCGGATGCCCCAGCGCGTTACCGCCGTCTCGGCTCGCTGCAGTACTTTATCGCCAACCATATAAAACAACATGGTGAGCCCAGTGAGTCCGGGGTTAGCTTTTCCACCGGCGGCTCAGCTCGGCGCAGTGATGCCACCACCTCCCATATGCATTTTCGCCGCGGCAAAATGGCCCTGCAAAAAGTGGTTGAGTCGGTAGTGCAGCAAGAGGACAGCACAGAGCGAGATCAGGCCATAGCCGTAGCCGAACTGGGGGACTGGTATCTGGTATTTGGCCAGCGCTTCTCTGCGGCAGAGGCCTATCAACTGGCCTATGATGTATTGGAGACGGCGGAGCAGCCAGAGCTGGCGCGAGCTGAGCTTTTTGAGCAGCCCAGAGCAATCAATTTTTCTCTGGATACACCCCCTGATAACAATAAAACCCCAGCCGACCAGCTGGAAGTCAGTGTCACCATAAGCGCCTATGGTGTGCCACAGGATATTGAAGTGCTGGGCGACACAGAAAATCTGTCCAAAGAGCAACTCGGGAGCTTGCGACGCCAAGTTAGTGGCCAAAGGTTCAGGCCAAAATTGCTCGACGGCAAAGCGGAAGCTGCGCCTCATATCGTATTTTATGATTTGCCTGCCCCAAAGGGATAAGGATTAGGTTATGACTGCACGCATTAACTCAGCCCAACTGCGCAAGACCTCAAATCTGGCTTCTGTCTTGGTAATTGCCCTGATACTCAGCGCCTGCCAAATGCCCTCTTACTCCCCTCCCAGCGCCCCATCTTCTCCATCTGGTTCAAGCGGCGGTAGCTCTGGTGGCGGTAGCTCTGGCGGTGGTAGCTCTGGTGGCGGTGCTGATGCTGGTTCTTCTGGAGCAGAGCCTGGCGGGCCCTCTGGTCAAGACACAGGCAGTGGTGGTTCTGCCGGCGACCAATCTGGCGCTGGCGAATCTGTCGAAGATCTGGACGCGGCTCTAGATGCATCACTAGATGGTTTTGATGATGCCGTTGGCGGACAGGGTTCAGACCAGGGCAGAGATGAAATTGATATCCTTAGCCCCTCCGGCGGAGGCGGTGGCGTGCAGAGCGACAGCGATGAACCTCTGTTCGAGGAATCTGATAGTGGCGCTATGGCCGAGGCCAATAAAGACCTTGAAGCCCGTGCCGAGGAAGGTGCAGGTAGTGGCACAGGTAGCAGCGCAGGCAGCGGCGGAGAAGCTAACAGTGCCGATGCCAGTCAAGGCAGCCCGCAAGGGGTTCAAGGCAGTGGTGGCCAGCAACAGGAACAAGGGGATATTATTCCCATACCAGACGATGTAGGCGATGGTCAGGGCGACGACATTGTCTTGCGACAAATTCGGGAAGCCGCTATGCAAGAGACCGACCCAGTGTTGCGTGAGAAACTGTGGGAAGAATACAGACGCATCAAAGATCAATAGATTAGGATTAAAGTTCAGGCACTATTATGGAAACAGCAACTAAAGGGATTATTGGCACTCAGGCAATGTACCGCAAAGCCATAGCTATGCTACTGCTAGCCTGCATCGCCATACTGGCACTTGCACCCCAAACCGCCTGGGCTAGAACCGATAAGGTAACCTCTTCGACGGCTCTGACATTAAAAACACCTACAGATCCAATCCCAGAAGCCGCCCTGTTGGATGTAGGCATACCAACGCTCAATGATGGCCTCTATCTCACCGACGATGAAGACACTGTATTCCCAGAAGTGCGTTTTGCTGAAGCCATCTACTTTTCCAATCAGCTGGCCAAGGTCATGGAAAAAAGTGGTGCCTGGGGCGCAATTAGAGTTACTCCCAGTGACAATGTCGTTATGGACCTCTATATCACGGGCACCATATTGCAGTCCGACGGTGAAACAATGGACCTGGAAATACAGGTCAAAGACAGCAGTGGCAAACAATGGTTTGCCAAAAACTATAGGCAGACAACCGGGAAATACGCCTATGATCGTCGCCTTAAATCTCTCGGCGACCCCTTCCAAAATCTATTTGTGCGCATCGCTAATGACTTGCTTACCTACCGCGAAAAAATGAGCCACGAACAGGCAATGACCTTGCGTACCATTTCTGAGTTGCGCTTTGCCAAGAACTTTTCTCCCGATGCCTTTAACAGCTATATCAGCGAAAAGCGCGATGGCACCCTGACCATCCTGAGACTGCCCGCCGAGAACGACAGTATTCTGCAGCGCGTGCGTAAAATTCGCGATCGCGATTATCTCTATATAGATACCATGCAAGATTACTACGACGGCTTTTCTCAGCAGATGCATCTGGCCTATCAAGATTTTCGCCGCGCCTCTTACGACTCAGTGGTGAAGGCAAGACAACTTGAGAAACAGGGTAATCGTCGTATTATCGCTGGTATAGGTGCCATCTTGGCAGGCATTTATGGGCGCTACGAATCCAATACCAGAGTCGCCAGCGATGCCAGCACAGCGACGGCCGCAGTGGGTGGCTTTGTGCTTAAATCCGGTCTCGAGAAAAAACAACAGGCCGCCGCCTACAATGAGTCTGTTGCGGAAATGGGTTCATCCCTAGAAGCCGAAATTGCACCCCAGGTCATTGAACTTGAAGACCGCACCGTCACCCTCACAGGAACAGTCAGAGCCCAGTATCAACAGTGGCAAGAACTGCTGCAGAAAATTTATCAGCAAGAACGCGGAGCCATTTAGCCATGCCCGCACCAGACAAACAGCAAGGCCAGCAAAAACTAATTGTTGGTGCACTGCTCACCTTGGTTGCAGCCGTGGTTTTGTTGCTGCCAAATATGGTGTCCGAGCCCTGGATAGCTCAGACGGATATTGAACCACCAAAGGCTAACTCAAGCACCGACGTCAGCCCATCAAAGGCAGCCGAAAAAACCCAATATCGGCAGGACTCGCAAAAAGTACTGGCGCAAATCATCAGCCTGCGCGACGAATTGCAAGCCCAGTCAGTCAGCCTTTGGGGCGACTTTGAATTCAGTCAGGCCCTAGCATTAATTCAAACCGGGGATGAACAGTACGGCTATGGTAAATACAAATTATCTAACGCCAGCTACCAACAGTCCCTTACCCAATTGCAAAACTTGCAGGCCTTTGGCAAAGCAAAATTTGAACAGGCTTTAGTCGATGGTATCAATGCCATTGAGAGTGCCTCCATTGGCGATGCTGCAATCGCCAACACATCGTCTGAACTAGCAATGGCCATTGATGGGGAAGATCCCAGATCCATCAATCTTGAAAAACGCGCCAGCCAGCTACCCAAAGTCATTGATGCACTGCAAAAAGGCGATGAGTTTGTTGCCAATAAACAGCTGGCCCAAGCCAAACGCTATTACCAGCATGCCCTTAGCCTAGACAGCCAGCATATTGCAGCAGCAGCCTCTCTGGCATCAGTGACTCAGGCCATTACAGAGCAAACCTTTCGCTCCCATATGAGTCGGGGTTTTGCCGCACTGGACAACAACAAATTTTCAGCAGCCACTGCGGCTTTTAATCGAGCCTCAAAAGTCTATCCCAAGCATAGCGCTGTTGCTCAAGCACTGTCTCAGGTAGAGACCCAGCGCTCGCAGCTGGCGGTCAATCAACAGATGAAGCAGGCCGCCGAGTTTGAGCGCACAGAACAATGGCAACAGGCGCAGCAAGTCTATCAAGCACTTTTGCAAACTGACCCATCGCTAACTCAGGCAAAAGTCAAAACCATACCTGTTAGCGTGCGGGCATCTCTAGACAGTCAGCTACGTACCACCATAGATAACCCATTGCGGCTATCCGCCGCCAGCGCCTACAAAAAAGCCCAGCGCCTGTTGGCAGATGCTCGAGGCATCGCCAGCCCCGGCCCAATATTACAAAAGCAAATTGCCGATCTCGACAGAGTGCTGAAACAGTCCACCACCGCAATATCAGTGGTACTGCAATCCGACAACCTGACGGATGTAACATTGTTCCGCGTCGCCAAACTGGGGACTTTTCAACAAACCCAAGTGAAACTTAGACCCGGGCGCTATATTGTTGCCGGCACCAGAGCGGGTTACCGAGATGTGCGCGTAGAATTCACCATCACGGGAGAACCCCTGGAGCAGCCCATTTTGGTCAGCTGCAAAGAATCCATTTAAGTTCGGCATTTTGGTACCAAGCCACAACAATCAAAAAGATTTAAAGCAGTGGCGAACAAATTTGTAAACGAATAGAAACATCTGGAGTCAAAAAACTATAGGGAACAGCTGAGCAACACCTATACTTGGGTTTGTAGAGCAATAAAAAATACTCAGCTGATAATTAGACAAAACCGTATCAGAAAGACTATGCCTGAAAATAACAACAAACAGCCTCTATCCGCAGCAGCCTTTACGCCCATGCAAGCCGGCGCAACCCAACGTCGACTGCCGGTATCACCAGGCCTGTTAGCCCTGATCATCCTCGCTGCCAGCGCAGTGGTTATTATGCTGTATCTGTTTGTGGCTCGAGCGGTGATTTTTCAGGCTAGCCCCCAGGATGCAGAGATTGAGATCAGCGGGCTGTCATTTAATATAGGTGACAACTATCTTCTGCTTGAAGGAGACTACGACATTGTCGCCAGCGCCAAAGGCTACTACCCACTGACCCAGAGCATTGTTGTCAGCGGCGAGGCAACCCAGGAACTCAAACTTGAGTTGCAACCTTTGCCGGGCAACCTAATGGTCACCTCAGAACTCGAAGATATCCAAGTCAGTATCGACGGTGAGCCCGCAGCGCGGGTGCCGGGTACTATCGCTGGCATCAGCCCAGGAGCTCACCAAATTGAATTCAGCAAATACCGCTATTTCCCTTTGCAGCAAGCGATTGATATTGCTGGCCTCGGCACAACCCAGTCCATGGATATCAGCCTGTTACCTGCTTGGGGCGAAATGCAGTTTACCTCCCAACCCGAGGGTGCCGATCTATATATAGACAACCGCCTGATTGGCCAGACCCCGCTGACCACAGAAGTTCTTGAGACTGGCAGTACATTACTGCTGAAGAAGGCTGGCTATAAAGACTTTGAGAGAGACGTCAGCGTCAAGGCAGGCACTAGCGCCGAATATCCGGCGGTAAAATTGATTGTATCGGACGGTCTGCTGGATCTTTCAAGCAACCCCAGCGGGGCCAATATCACTATCGACAATCAATTTATGGGCACCACACCAGAAGAAATTTCATTGCCGCCCTATAAAAAATACCGCATTGAGCTGTTTCTAGAGGGCTATCTAAAAGCCGTGCGCACCATCAGCCTAGAACCAGAAGCCACCTCGGATATCAGCATCAAACTCAGACCGGATATTGGTAATATTCGCCTCAACATAAGCCCCTCAGATGCAGAGATTTTGGTGGACGACGAGAATTATGGCAGCGGCAGCAGAACCCTTTCGCTCAACGCCAAACCCCATACAGTCACAGTGCAAAAAGAGGGCTATCAGCCCAAGTCGCTGACCGTAACACCGCGTCCGGACCAAGATCAGGCCCTAACCATTAAACTGCTGACAGTGCAGGAGGCCTATTGGGCATCGCGCCCAAACAATATTAAAAGCCCGGTTGGCTCTGCCTTAAAACTGTTCCGTCCCAAAGACAGCTTTACTCTGGGTGCACCCCGCCGTCAGCCAGGCCGTCGCGCCAATGAAGCCGAGCGCAAAGTGGCATTGCAGCGCCCCTTCTATATGGGCACAAAAGAAGTCAGCAACACTGAGTTTCGCCGCTGGCGAGAACACAGCTCTGGGGCTATCAAAGGCCGCTCGCTGGATATGAACAGCCAGCCAGTGGTTAAAGTGTCCTGGGAGCAGGCTGCACTTTACTGCAACTGGCTCAGCCGTCAGCAAGGGCTGCCAGAGTTTTATCAGATCACTGATGGGATTGTCAGTGGCTTTAACTGGGATGCCCATGGCTACCGTCTACCCACAGAAGCCGAGTGGGCCTGGGCCGCCAAAATCGATCAAGATGGCAGTGCCAATGTGTTCCCTTGGGACAATGGCCTATATCCGCCAGTGCAGCTAACCGACAACTATGCCGATCAAAGTGCCACCGGTTTCCTCAGTTTCACCATGGCCAATTACAACGATAACTACCCGGTATCCTCAGATATAGGCAGCTTCAAAGCCAATGCCAAAGGGCTCTACAATTTAAGTGGCAATGTCTCAGAATGGGTCAATGATTTCTACGATATCCAACCCAGTCGCGGAAAGGCTATTCTGGATCCCAAAGGCCCAGCTACTGGCAGTCGCCACGTTATTCGCGGTGCCAGTTGGGCTCTGGGCTCACGCACCGAACTGCGCTTAAGTTACCGAGACGCTGGCGCTGACGGACGACTGGATGTAGGCTTCAGAATAGCGCGTTATGTGGACAAGCCGGGAGCCAAACCAGAATGAAGAATGCAGCCCTACTAGTTCTAATATTGCTCATTCCTCTAATGGTTAAGGCCCAGCAACCAGCCGCGCCAGAGGCGGCCGAGTCTGGGGAGATACAGTCCCCAGAGACGCAGCAGAAGCCTGAGCCCGCGGAGACCGAGAAAACCTCAAACACACAACCCCGCGACGGGGACTTTAAGCCCGATGAAGAGATATCTGAAGATTTTCCAGTCCCTCTTCCATCAGATATTTAAGCAAATCTCGACACAGGAACAGCATCATGAACAGCACAACAAACCGCTCCACCAACGAGATGTTCTTTCAGTTAGTCGCCCTGCTGCTGTCGGTGATTATCATCCATACCATCTACGTGACTGTGGTGCGACCCAATGCCGAGAGCACCATTCGCCAGCATGCAGAAATGGCTGCCGCTGGTGAAGCATATCAGGCACCGCGATCCTTCTTTATCGTGGTTAAAGATCTGGAACAGGAATCCTGCTTTATCCTAATGTTCTGGGCACTGGCCATTATGGGCTACAAAACCCGCACCAGTATCCGAGAGAAAAATATGCTTAATCTGCCTCTGGTATCCGTGGCCGAGGGATCGCGAGTACTCCCAGAAGATGCCAGCCAACTGGCCCGACCACTGCAGTCGCTGCCAGAGGAACAACGCAGTTACCTGTTGCCCAGAGCACTGCAAACAGCTCTATCCAGATTTCAGGTCACCAACAGTGTGCAGTTTGCTACCGAAGCGGTAAACAATGTCTGCGACACCGAGAATGATCGCCTGGACTCTGAGTTATCCATGGTGCGCTATATTACCTGGGCTATCCCCTCGATAGGCTTTATAGGTACGGTGCGTGGTATCGGTGCCGCTCTGGGTCAAGCCCATGAAGCCATGGCCGGCAATATCGCCGGGGTGACAACCAGCCTGGGCGTCGCCTTTAACTCAACCTTTATTGCATTGCTGATCAGCATGGTAGTGATGTTCTTTATGCATCAGCTGCAATTGATTCAAGAGCGCTTGGTGCTGGACTCTCAGGCCTACTGTGAGAACAACCTACTGCGCTTTTTAAAAGCACCCAAATAACCTTAGGATCAGACTATTCCGATGAGCATAGCTGTACTTGAACTCAATGATCAGAATCTGTTGATTCAAACAGAGGACGGCGCTGTACATACCGAGCCCGGCTTTGCCCACCTGACTGCAACCGGGATTGAAACCGGCGATCGCGCCAGAGCCTGCGCCTGGCAACAGACGCAACATAGTTACAACCAATACTGGCGTCAGCTCAATCAACTAGCATTGCCCAGCCAACAAAACTGGGCCCGCCATCACGGCGACATTGCCTTTGCTCAACTGAAACAAATGCTTGAAGCCGCCGGGTCACCGGAGCGTTTGATCATGGTCGTGCCCGGCAGTTTTTCTGATGAGCAGCTATCGCTATTGCTTGGGTTGGCCAGTGCCATTCCCGTGCAAATGGCGTCCATTATCGACAGTGCCCTAGCAACCTGCATCAACAATGCCAAACCCACCCTACTGGTGGAGCTACAACTACACCAAGCCGTTATTAGCTTGGTGCAACCGACTGATGGCAGCATGGTGGTAAGCGATCAAGAGATAATTCCAGACCTTGGCGTGATGCATTTATACAACGCCGCCGCTCGTTATATCAGCGACCGTATGATTGAAGATTATCGCTACGACCCTATGCACAGTTCCGAGGGTGAACAGACCATCTACGACCAGCTGCCAAACTGGCTGATGCAACTGGGCTGGGAAGATGAAATAGCGATTAGCCTGCCATCATCTCAGGGGGACTTAAAATTAAATCTGCCCAAGGCAGTGATAGCCGAGCTTTTTGGCCAGCGACTGAATCATTTAAATGCTGCCCTGCAAAAACACAGTACCGCTAATCTTTGCTTTGCCCATAGTGCCAGCTTAATACCAGCGCTAATCAGCGAATATGCCAGCGCCGACGTTGCCTCTCAAGCTATTGCCACGGACAACTGTCTCGATCTACAAGAACTGCGTAAGGGCGATGAACTGCACCGAATTATAAGCCTAGCTAAAGGCACTTCCCGCGGCAGCAGTCCAAAGCAAAAGTCCCATAAAAAGCAGGGCCAGGTCACACACATGCTGTATCGGGATCAGGCCTATCCATTGCACCAACCTTTAAGTATGCATATTGGCGATGGCGAGCTGCTTTTGGCCAACAACCTTGATAGCAAGGCCGCCTTTGTATTGGTGGTTGAAAATCAGAGTTTGAGGGTACTGCACCATGATGTCGGGTTAGATATCCAGTTACCCAGAGATTGTCGGCCGGGTCAGAGCCTAAAAATTGCCGACCATGAACTGCGCTTGATCGAGGTGAGCAATGCCTAAAAAGCGTCGCAATATAGCCTTCAGCCTGTCCTTTCTGGACATTATGGCCTGTGGCTTTGGCGCTGTTACATTGCTATTTTTGATCCTCCGGCACAATGCCACAGAGGTAATGACCCCAGATTTGCGTCTGTCCGCCGAGGTGGATCTATTGCAGATGGATATCCGCGATGCGGAGCAAGAGAAAACCCAACTACTCAATAGCCTAGAACAGGTAAAACTTGAACTGGTAGAAGCCCAGGGTTTGTCCAATCGAGTGATCACCGATCTCGAAGAGCAGGAAAAAAGTATTCAGCAAGACCCCAACAATCTGGACAAACTGCGCCGTCAGGTAGAACAGTTGGAAGAAGAAACCGCACTAATGGAAGAAGTGGAATTTGGCGACAAAGTGCGAGAATTTCAAGGGGATGGCAATCGCCAATACCTCACCGGCTTAAAGCTAGGCGGAGAGCGGGTACTGATCCTAGTAGATGGCTCTGCCAGCATGCTGGCCGACACAGTGGTCAACGCAGTGCGTCGCCGCAATATGGAAGACGAACAAAAGAAACAGTCCGACAAATGGCAATGGACATTGCGCACTGTTGATTGGTTACTGGCCCAACTGCCCGCAAGTAGCCGCTTTCAAGTGTATATCTTTAACACCAAAGCGGAGCCAGCCATGGTTGGCACCAGCGGCGAATGGCTGGATGCTGCCGACTCACTGGCTCTAGAGCAGGCAGTTGAATCGATCAGAGAATACAGCCCAGGGTCAGGTACCAGTCTTATCAATGCCTTTGGCGCCATGGCCGACTTCGAAGATCGGCCTGATAATGTGTTTTTGCTAACCGACGG
>Ga0213863_10000258_pt1 | contig 42195 bp, 39 predicted proteins | sample PICome_8_FD_160128 | JGI IMG/M metagenome (GOLD analysis project Ga0213863, IMG submission 160128) | Coastal seawater microbial communities near Pivers Island, North Carolina, United States - PICO497 | ecosystem: Environmental > Aquatic > Marine > Coastal | place: USA: North Carolina... | reverse complement strand
ATATACCCGCTATCAGAATAATCTGGGGCACAAACTGAAGCTAGATAATTTAATTTTTGATACATTGGGATTAATTCTTGTTTTGATTGAGCGGCAACAGTCCAAGATAAATTAATAGTTCTATCAAATCCTTGATAATTATATAAAGGTTCTGCTCTACCCATATATTTTCTAGATTCCCATTCAGCTGAATATGAATCATCAAATGAATCAATATAAGCTCTAAAATGAATATAAGTTTTTAAAGAAGGATCATTATTATTAACTACCCCTATTCTAAATTTTACTAAATCATTTATATCTTTTTTTGTATCAACTTCTGAGGATTGATATAAGGCTAGGGCATTAATTTTATCTAATGGTTCTCCTCTACCTATTACATAACTTTTTCTGTCAAAATTACTTCCAGGAGATCCTAAATTTACTCTACCATCTAATCTTTGGTTAGGATCAGTATAATTAATAGATTTAGGGGAATTAGATTTTGTACTTCGTCTAAAATCTTGTAATATAGCATTATCTACAGACCCAGAGTTACCTGCAACCATTAATTGGTTATAATCTAAGGTAGTATCTAAACCTGTAACATTTGCTTTATTAGATTGGAATGAACCTGTTTGAAATACATTTGTTGAAAAATCTTGTAAAACATTTGTATTATTTACTAGTTTATATTTCCCTTGAAGAAGATCAACACCACCGGCTGATTGATAAACATTACTTAGGGTATTATTAAAGATTTTTGCTGCTTGATAATATACTGAAGGTCTAGCAAAAACTGAATAATCTTCTCTTCCATAATTAAGACTTGCGGCACTAGAACCAAAAGTACCAAATGTTGGAGTTGAATCGCCAAATGAAGAAGAAGATGAAGCTGGTTTTACTGTTTTATTACTGTTAATAAAGAAACGATCTGATCGTTGTTTATCACCTGCTAAGAAAGGATTATTTCTTCCTGTTCTATTTTTAGATATAGAAATGTTTGTTTTACCTATACCTAAGGTTGATCCTGGTCCCCCAGAGTAAGAATATAATTCTGTTGCATCTTGCACTATATACCTACCTGGGCTATCTGGTTTGCGTATTCCATCTTTAATAAAAGAATTTGCAAATTGAATTAATCTACTAGTAGGGGCTAAATTAGGGTTTTGTCTTTCATTTTGAGCAAGTGTATCTAAATAGATAGGTTGAGCTAAGGGAAAAGAAGGACCAAATCCTGTTGATAGTATATTACCATTAGCTACATCATTTGTACTAATAAAGGGATTAATTCCTTGTTTTAACAAATGGCCCCCTAAAGGATTAGCAGCTGCTTGTAATATAGTTGAAGTTGGTAAATAAATACCATTATTTAAAGGTAACCTATTAGGGTCTCCAATTAATGATGAACTTTTACCTTGAGCTTTAACATTAACTCCTGTTCTAGATAAAAGGTTCTGTTTAACTGAAAATAAAAGTCCATTAGGAGATTTAAAGTCAAACATCATTTGAGTTAATCTAGAAACATCCCTACCCACAGCTCTAGGTAATAAAGAACCTCCTCTTAATAGAAAGTCTGTATCACCTAAACCAGGGCCTGATCCACTTGGTATAGAAGATTTGATATAAGGTTGGTTACTTGAACCATTATCCAGTCTATCATTCCCATACCTTAAGGATTTAAGGTCGGTTTTTAGATTTACTAAAGGCATAGGTTATTGTACGTTCCCTGTAGTATCTACTGCTCTAGGTGTTTCTGAAACGTAATCAACATAAGTTCCTTTAGAGAACGTATTATTAACTGGGATTGTTCCTGCTCCTTTTAATGGTGCTGTAGGTTGGTTTCCTGTTAAAGGTGTTAATGTAGATCCTTCAGTTTCAAATTTTTTAAGTAAAGGCATAATTTTAAATTTTAATTGTTAAACATTTATTATAAATATTGTAAAAATATAGTTTATTGAGTAGAATATGAATACTTACCTATGGCAGTACCTAATTTATCACCATTCATTTTAATTACAGGGTCTGGTTTGTTTATTGCTCTTTCTAACAATTTTTCCATTCTTGAATTATCTTGAACTACATTTACAGGACCTGATGAAGTAGGTGAATTATTGTTTCCTTGATTAAATAATTTAGTACCCGCTATAACTGTATCTTTGTTATTTAATGCTATTGCTCCTTCAGGACCTAATAAAGTTCTACTACCATATCCTGATGTGTTAGAACCAGGTGACATTACATCATCACCTGTTATTGCTTTTAAAGCAGCATAACCAGCTAAAGCTGCTCCTACTGCTATAGCGGCCCCAATTCCAAAAGTTGCTGCTGCATTTGTTGTTAAAGCAGCTGCTGCTGTTGCTAACTGTTGGGCTAAAAATACAGCCCCTTTTGCAATATTTTTTACCATAGCTGCTCCCTGTGATATAAGAGCAGATAATTTAAGATTTTCAAGCATTGCTCCTGCAGCTGATAAGGTATTTGCAATACCTTTTTTAATATTAAGTGCAGTTGCTATAGCAAGTTCTCCTGTTTTCATTATTAGACCTTCTTTTCCAAAGACTAATTTTGCTTTTTCCATTACTAAGTCTTTTGCTTGTATTGCTAGACCTTCTTTTCCAAAGACTAAATTGGATTTTTCTATAGCATTATTTTTTATTTGAGTAAGTAAACCTTGGTTTTTATGGAAATTACTTAGTTTTTCAACAGTCACACCTTCTACTGCTAGAGCTGTTTCTCTACCCTTATTTAATACTTTTTGTTGTTCAGTTACTAAACCTAATTTAGATGCAGTATTACGCAATAATTCATTTCTATAAACATCGTCACCTAAAAACTTAATAACTTTAAAAGCTGCTATTATACTCCCTAATACTTTTAAGAAGCCCATAGATTTAGAAATTAAACTAGCCATTAAACCTACGGCATCAGCTATGGGTTCAATAATAGGCATTAAAGCATTTGCTAATTGTACAAATAATTCTTGGGCCTTTTTAATAGAAGCATTAAATCTATCTTGTATAGATTCTGCGTGTAGTGCATCTGCTAATTTTTTATCTCCTAGCTTAGCTGCTATTTGTTCCTGTGAGTATCCTTCTTGAACTAATCTATTATATGCAGCTTTTGTATCTACATCTTTTCCTCCTAATTTAGATAGTATTTCTTGGTCTTGTAAAGATTTTGCTAAATCTTCTCTATTCATTCCTACAGCTTTAGCTAATGCTTCTTGCTGGAGGCGATTCATTTTAGCAAAATCAGCTGCTGATCCTGCCTGTTTAGCAACTTCTTGAGCAACGGTTGCTAAATCATTATTTAAGGCTGCTTGTCTAGCCTTTTCTAAATTAATATTTTTACCTAATAATAATTCTGCTTCTAATTCATTGCTAATTGAATCTTCAAAATTAAGTAAACTACCTGCTATACCATCAACAGCACTTAATTCCATACCAAATTGTTTAGCAGTTTGGACTGCTTTAGCTAATTCAATAGGATTATTAGCCATACTTAATTGTATAGCACTGGATAGTTTTGCTACTTCTTTTAATACTTCTTTTTCTGTAATTGCAGTACCATTAGCAGCATTCATAGCTACTGATTGGCCTAATACATTAGATGCTATTTCTTTTGATGTCTGACCCGTTAATAAACCAAGTTTAGCAATTTCTCCACTCGTTTCGGCACTTAACCCTAATTGGTGCGTTAACTGCGTTTGAGTTTGTAACATCTCAGCAGTAAACATTGCATTAGTTCCAAGAATTTTAGATAATTCTATTTGAGATTTTGCAACTCCTTGGGTAGTAACAAAAATACTATTAGAATCTTGTGCAATTTGGGAGAATTCTTTATTCATCCCTTGTGCTTCATGATAGCTTACTCCTAATTGTTGAGCAACATCTTTTGTAGTTTTATCTAGACCTTTAAAAGCATTAAATATACCTAAAACTACTATTTCAAATAATCTAAGGGGAGTTAATGTTTTTAAAATATTACCTTGAAGTATTTTTGATAGAGTACCACTTTTATCTAATTTATCAGCTAAACCACCAGCATTTTCTGAGATTATTTGGAAAAATCCTTTTTGTTTTTGTAAAAGATCATTTTTAGTATTTATTGTGTTAAGAGTTTTTTGTTGTTTATCTAACTCACTTTGTTGTAATGTAAAAAATTCTTTTTGTTTATTAGTAATAGAATTACCTAAAGCTTTTCTTTTAATTTGTAATCTAAGTCGATTAGAATCTATTTTTTCTTGTTCTTTAGCTATATCTTTTTGAGTAATAGCATCTCTACCTAATTTAGCATACAAATCAATTAATGCATCTGTATTTTTTACACTTTGTTTTAGATCAGCAGCTAAACCTCTTTGGAATGTTTTACTAGCAATTTCAAAGGCATTATTCATATTACCTGCTTCATCAACTGCTTGTTCAAAAGAATCAATTAATTTATCACCCAAAGAGGTAATAGCATCATACATAAATGCTAACTCCTGTTTTAAGTCTTGTGCTTCTTTTTTAGCTTTTCCGTCTCCGAGTGCCATACAAAGTTATTTTATTATAAATATGGAAAAAAGCAACTATTTATAGCTGCTTTTACCTTCATATGCTTTAGATGCTTGTTTAAATTGAGGAGTATTTATTTTACCTTCTGAATCTACTAATGATTTTTTACCAGTACTCATTTCATTTTTTTCTGCTGCTGCTTTTGCTTCATAAAAATCATTAATTTCTTTAAATGTAAATTTACGTAACCATATAGGCATATTATAGATGGTATTATAATCATATCCACCTTTACCATGAAATACTATTTCATGTATTTGCTTAAATATGCTTAATCTAATCTGAGGAGCTGTCTCCGAAGTCAGGCCAAAAAAAGTTAAGCCCAATGGGCACGGTTACCTCCTCTCCCGAATCTAGAACAACATTAAGATCAACATCTGGAGATGTATTGTTTAAATGTTTTCTAAATGCTCTAGCATCTCGTGCTAAAAAATAGTTATCAACAAATTCTCTAATATCTTTTCTTTCAGTTTCACCATCAACGGAAGTTAATGAATACTTTAATCTAGTAGATGCTTCATAAGAAGCATTTTTATTTATCTTTCTTAGTCCTTTTAATTCTCTATCAATTTTAGATTCATCATGACCTGTTAATAGTTTATATGTAATTTTAGTACCACTATGAGGAAGTGTAAAAGCAAATTCATTTTTACCTTCAATCATAGTAGAACTGTCAAATTCTTTATTTTCTAATTCTGATAGATCAATAGTTTCTGCTTTACCATTTACTAGTGTTTTATAATCATTACCATACCCTAAAATACGAGTAGCAATTAAAATAGCATTTTTATCACCTATAATTAAATCTTTTAAATCTATTTTAGATACAATTACAGATTCTAATAATTTATCTAATACATTACCTTTTTCTATAAATGCTTGATTAGATAAAATATCTTCTTCCTTAGCAGTCATATACTTAATTTCTACTTTACCACTTGAAAGGGGATTGTCTTTTGGATATACTAAACCTTTTGAAGGTAATTCTATCTCTTCTGTTGGGAATTTAAATTCGGCCATAATCTTTATTTAGTTAAAACGTTTTTACGTTGATAAATATTAAGATAAAAAAAAGCTTGACCGAAGTCAAGCTATTTTTCAAATTAAGGGGTGGGTAAAATTTTTAGAAATTTAATACACAATAATCTGGTTGTACAGTCATTGTAATTTCTTGAGCAGCATTTTCTGTATCCCAATTAAAATCACCAAATTCTGCATTTGTAATCATTGCTCCTTTGATAATCCATTCTGAAACGATATCACCTACAGGTCCTAGTACATTGATAGTAAGATCTTTCTTATAGAAATCACTATAACCATCTCTACCAGTTACTGATTCATGATGTAATCTAACCCATTCCATTACTGATTGTGCACCAGATGGAGTAATAGGATCAAATAGTGTAAATTGAATAGTACCCCATTTTGTTTTACCTTTTACATATCTTTCAACATTAATATGATTTAAAGCTACTGTTCCTTGTTCTACAGTTACAGCTCCTACACCTTTCATGATATAGGCTGGGAATCCATCTACAAAACAGATAAATCTATTCTTTTGTTTTGGTTCAAATGCTGTGAAAAATATTTCGTTTGGGTTTAATACTGCCATTTTATTTTATTATTTTATTATAAATATTTATCTTTTTAATTTTTATGCTGGGAATGTTGCTCCAGTTGGTAATACATTGAAATCTAGTATAATAAATTCAGCTGTTTTAGTTGGTTGTAAGAAAATCTGTCCAATTAACTCATTTCTATCAATAACATCTGGTGTATTATTTGTTTCATCCATTACTACTTTAAAAGCATATAATCCTTGTCTTTGTTGTACTGATTCTAAATATGGATTTACTTGTGTTAAGAAATTTTGTCTTGTTGCTATTGTATTTTGTTCAAATACTAAGTTGTCAGCAATTTGAGAAATATAATCTTTAAGTGTAATCAATAATCTTCGTACATTTACTCTATCTAAAGCAGTTGCTGCTTTTTGTAGCGTTTTCTGACCAAATACTACTACTCCTTGTTGTGGGAATGTAGCAATTGGATTTACATTTGCTTCATATAAAGTATCTCTGTTTGCTGAAGTTAATTTTCTTTCAGCTCTTACTACAGCACCTAATCCTCCCCTAGTAATACCTGCTGGTGCAAACCATGGATCTGAAGAAGCATCTGTAAATGCATATACTCCTGGAATCATTGTAGAAGCTGGTACATACACTAGTAACCCACTACTTGGATCAATAGTTTGTAACCAAGGCCAGTATGCAGCTGCATAACTTGAATCTATAGCTCCTGCATTTTGGTTTACAGTTGCAATTGCTGTATTATAAGGAACTAAATCCATTACATAAATTGCATCTCCTCTTGAAATACACATATTTTTAATTAAATTACACTGTACAGCATAATTTGAATAATATAAACCTGGAGCTGAAATTACATTGTATTGATATTCATCCTGATTTGCTAATAAATTAATTGCATTAGTATAATCTGTTCCAATTACTCCTTGCGTATTTACTGAATCAATTTGTTCGTAAAATCTGTTATATGATACTGTGTTTAAGTTTGAACCTACACCTTGATCAAATGAACCAGATCCTAATTGAGGTAAAGATGCTGTAAATTCAGTTTTTGCTACACCATTATTATCAAAGTAATAAGGGGTTGGTGCATTTACTTCTTTTACTCTTACATAATTAGATACATTAGGATAAGAACCTGATTCTTGTAAATAAGTTCCTGAACCATCTCCTGCTACTACTACATTTGAAGTAACATCACCAATTGCTCTTGAGATATAATTTGGAGAAAATGGATCTAAAGAGATATTATTAAATGATTCTAAAATAACTTTTTGATTATTATTATCATTACCACGTCTAATAAATAATGAGAATACACCTGATGCTGTGTTTACAGCCCCAATTTCCCATCTTAAGTTATCTGCAGAACCACTTGCTAATGCTCCATTTGGTAATTCTGTTCCTCCAGTATCAGCTCCTACTGGGGATGTGTTATTCATAATAAGTCCTTCAGAAAGAGTTTCTAGTACAAAAGCGTTTTGATTAACAATTGAACTATCTGTTAAAGTTATTACTAAATCAGCTGTTGGAGTTCCGATCGCAGCGGCTGCTATAGTTAATACGTCATCTTTTGCGTATCCTGCTCCATCTTCAATTACATTAATTGCAGTTACTCCATTTAATAAATTGTCATCTTCAACAGTAAATTGTAAGTCTTTATCACAAGCTGTAAATCCAGCAGTAACTAAATCAGCTGCAGAAATTGTTAATATATTTCCAGTAACATAACCCGATCCTGCGTCAGCTACTACAACTGATACTAAAGCACCAGCTGCTCCACCACCATCTGTTGTAATTGTAAGAGTTGCTCCTGTACCATCTTGTTGTGTACCACCTGATACAGATGTTATTGCAACTGTAAATGGTCCTGCTACAGCACCTATTGTAGTACCACCTACAAAAGCACTATCTGCTGTTACGTTTTGAGTTGCTATTAAATTTGTTAATTCACCAACTGTTATTGAAAAAGTTGCTCCATTATTAGGAGTAGTATTTGAAGCAACGGTAGTAAAAGTACCTTTATCACCTCCTGTACCACCACTAGTATAGTCTCCTATAAGGTTTCCAGCTAATCCTGCTGTTGTAGATTCAACATTATTTTGGATAGTTGTAGATAAAGCAGGATCAAAACTACCACTTGTTACTCTAGTTACAAGTAAAGAAGTTCCACCTTGTTGGAAATAATTATTAGCTGCAATTGAAGTTAAATAAGTGTAATCTTGAGAACCACTTTCTAAAGTAGAACCAAAAATTGTTTGGAATGAACTATAAGAACTAACTAAAGTTGGTTTTTCAACCGGTCCTTTAACTGTTGGTCCTATAATTGCTGCTCCTCTAGTTAGGGGTTGAGCTGTAACAAGGGATTGATCGTTTTCTCTTGCTAATACTCCTGGAGATATTAATGTTTCTGCCATTTTGTTATATTATTTTAATATTGTTTTATTATAAATATTAGGAAGAGATTCAAAAACTTATTCTGTTGTAGTAAATTCTCCAGAATCTAAATTAATGTTCCCATCTCCATATTTTTCTTGTAGCTCTTTAGCTGTTTTATTAGTTTCTTCTTGTAAATCACCCAATTTATCTAAAATTGATGCTCTTTGTCCTTCTAAAATTGCTCTTTGAATATCAACTTGTCCTAATTCAAAGGTAATTGCATTTTGTTGTTGTTGATAACCTTTAAGAATTTCTAATTCTTCTTTTGATAACTTAATTGTTTTACTCATTTTTTATTTTTTATAATTATACATATTTAAATTTTAGTTAAAATCTATAGTTGAATAAATAGACTTATTATATACTTTTGTTAAGTCATAATATTCACCTTTTACTATATACCCAATTTTTGATATTTCTTCTGGAAGGTCTAAGCATATGTTTTCTTTATCAATAATTGTTTCTAAAGAATTCACTACTAATATTAATTCAGGAAGAGAATTATCATAAATTATTATTCTTGGAATAAAATCTTGGGTCATAATTCTTTTATGAGTATTTGAATTTTGGAAAAATATTTTAAAATCTTTATTTTTACTAAAATTAAATAAACCATCTGTTTCTTCACTCCAATAACTAACTTGATCTGCAATTGGTTCTATGTGGGTACTATATTCGAAATTTTTAATTAATTGTTCCCAATATTCTTCTGCATCTCTAAATTTTCCATCATTTTTCCATGGGTGTTGGTCACTCATGTAATATTTTTTATTTATAATGGGTAGTATAGATTTTAAATTTTCTTTTGATAAAACATTTAACATAAAACTTGGAAATCTATAATCTATATCTTTTAATCTTAAATCTTTTACTTTAGATACTAAAAAAGGAATAGGATTATTTAAATCATGAATAATATTATCCGTTATCTTAACATCATAATTAATGAAACTAAAATAATCATAATCTAATGATACCCCTAAATTTCCAGCTAATAATATTTGGTTAAATGCTGTCCACCCATAATCATTTAATATATTTTGCAATTTAATAGATTTATCTTTAAAATTTAAATTTTTCCAAAATACCATTCCTCTATAAGGATATTCAATTACAGGATTACTTTTATCATAGATAAAATAATTTATTTTTTCTTGTATGGAGTTAGATACAGGAATATGAGATAACACCATTATATCAAATCCTTCTTTTTTAATTCTATCTATATTTTTATTTAAAATATTTTTCTTAGTATCATCATTACAATGGCATAATATTATAACTAAATTTTTATTTTTCATAACATGCTATATAATTATTTTTATCCTTTTTTTTATTATATTTTTTTATAGACTCATGTTCTATATAGTTAGTATTATTATTACTACTTTTAAACCAACTTCCCTTATTGTTTAATAACTGATTAATAATAGGTTGTTCAGATTTATACAATGTAAGTAATTCTTTTTTAGTTTTCAAGTTTTTCTTATCTAACTTAGTATTAGATTTCCCAAATACATATAATATATCTTCTAAAATAATTTTATCAATATATTCTTTAATAAAGTTAAATATAGCTTTATGTTGTGGATGTCCGTATTCACCTATAGGGTTATGAGTTACTATTTTTTCCCATTGTCTACCTAGTAATATTGATTCAATATTATACTTTTCAGGAGGGTTATTTAAATCGTCTTTATGATCAAGAATTTCCCAAGAACCTACATTTAATTTTTTCATTACCTGTTCAAATTCTTTACTTCTAATTTTATTTGATTTATTGGTAAGACAAATAACTTTATATTCAGGACCATATTTTATTAATTCGGCACCCCCAAATATCAATTCATCATCAGGATGAGCTACTATCATTAATTTTTTTAATTGGTAGTCCTGGTACATTATATCCAGAGTTTTACTGTTTTTAGAAACAACTGATGGGTCCGGTCCATGTACAAAATAAGGTTGTTTATTTGCTATATCAAACATAATATCAAACCCTTTATCTAATATACTTTGATCTACAACAACTTTTTCCTTAGGGGAATAATAATTATTCCATGTAATAGGTAAATGATTTGTTTTATTTTCTTTCCAAAGTAAAGCATTAGTTATTCTTTCTTCTGAGAAGGCATTATCATCTGCAAATATTTGTAAATTTTGTAAATTTAATTTTTGGTTTAAATCTAAACATTTTTGGAAAAATGATTTTGAATCTTTATTATAAAAATAAAAACCAGTTGCTATAATATTTTTATTTGGGTTTCTTTCAATATCTAAGATATGTGATATTTCTGCCCCATAATGTCCTTCTAATTTTATATTTTTATATTTTCTCCAATGAACCATATCTTCATCAAAATATCTCATAAATAAAGGATAATCTGTTAAATTAGAAATATACTTTAAAGATTTATCAATATGTTCAGTAACAAAAGCATCACCATCTATCCAAGCAAAATTTTGATATTCAGTATTTAAAGAATCTAAACTGGTTAGATATTTAGCATAATATAAAGAATAATCTTTATCTATTAAATCAAATTCATTAGGGATATGTCTTATTGGTTTAGGATCAAAATCTATTCTTTTATTAATTACATTAGGTAAATTAATTTTGGGATCACAATTAAAACCATATACAAGTAATTTATGTTTAGAATGTTTTAAAAGACTTTTAGCTAAAACTTCTATCATAGATAAATAAGGTTTATCACCCCCTGTTACCCAAACAAAATCTGTATTGTTTTTAGGTTCTAATATATTTAAACATTCTAAATAAACTTGATCTACTGTAATAGATTTTTGACATATATGTTGTTTTGGAGTTCCTTCATTTTTAGGGCACCAATCCCAATTACCAGGATCAAAAGTAAAATCTTTATTAACCCAACAATTATTACATACTGTATTATTTTCTATTTTAGTTAATTTATTTGTAAATTCATAACCAAAAGGAATAAAATTATTAATCATTAAGGTTGGTTTGTCTAAAGCCCAATTTGCCCAAGATAAACCAGATCCTAAACCTATAAATAAATCAGCATGGTAAAGATAATTAAAAGTTTTTTCCCAATTAAGTTTCTTTTTATTAATTATATTTGTTCCAGAAAATCCTTCATAAGATAAATTAACTATTTTATATCCCTTTTTATGTAGTTTTTTAGCTAAACTTCTCCATCTGTCATGGGGCCATTCTTTTAATCCTGAGGTTGATTTAGGACCAATACAAATATATTTTTCTTTAATAGGTCTTTTCCCAATTTTAAAATCTACACCATAGTTAATTTCTTTATAAGACAATCCTAAAGCATCACTAGCAGCTTGAATTAGAGGAATAGTATTTACTTGGTTTTTATTTTTTTTACCTTTATCCCATTTTCCATTAGTTTTAAACCACCCTATTTTATAATGTACATATGAATTAACAGATTCCTCTGGTTTAACAAATTTAATGTTTTTATATTCAGGATTATTTTCAAACCATTCATTATGAAAAGTACTAACTATAACTTTACAATTATGTTTCTTTTGAAATTCTAAAACTTGTGGGGTCCATGCTAAAGTATCTCCTACAGATTTTGAGTCTAAGGATATCTTAACTGTTTGGTTAGTTACATCAAAAGTATGAACTACATCACCATCTATTTTGATGATCCAGGGAATATAATATTCAAGATTACATTTAGTCCACATATTATTTTTAATAGTACTAGAATGTATTACTTTATTAGTATCAGCATTTATAAATTCTACAAAATATTCATTTTTATTAGAACCAAATACTTCTACTTTTGCTCCTTGATTAAAACTAATTTCAACTGTATTTTTTGGAGGATTAGCCATAAAAGAGTCTATTTCTTTACTAGCTATTTTAGCCATATTATCCCAAGTAAATTTTTCTCTAATATCTTTGGATTCTTTTAATGCTTCTTTTTTATGATAATCATAATTTTCATAAGCATCTCTCATTACTTCTCTAAGATGGATAAAATCTGGGGTGTAAAATTCTCCTGATAATTCTGATTGAGAGTATGTACTATATTCTCCCCTAATAGCGGGTTGTGTTCCTATAACATTTACAGGTAATCCTTTTCCTTCAGCAAATTCTAGTTGAGCACTACAATTAGAATAAATAGAAGGAGTACCACAAGCCATAGCTTCAATTAAAGGTAAATTCCATCCTTCAGAACGGGCACAAGATAAAAACACATGCCCTTTTTGTAAATATTTAATATATTCTTCTCGAGAAGGAAAATGTTTGATTTTAATTCTAGGATCAATTAATTTATAATGTTTTAATCTTTCTTCAGTTGTTTTAAAACCATCTTTAGCAAATATATTATCAATAGAAAGTATTAAATCTACGGGTTCATTTTTATCAAATTCTTTTAAAAAACTTTCAATTACTTCTTTAGTTGATTTTCTATAATCCCATCTTCCAAAATGAATAAATTTAAATCTTTTATCATCATACTCAGGTAATGTTGCTTCTTTATTAGGTTTAAATACTTCTCCATCTACAGCTTCAGGTACTACTTTAATTTTCTTTTCTGGAATACCTTGGATTATATTACATTCTTTTTGCCATTGGGAAGGTACCCAAATTTGGTCAAATTCTTTTATTCTATTATAAAATTGTTTTGGATATTCAGTTGTTTCCCACACTAAATAAGCAATTTTAGGTCCTTCATATGTTTGATAAAAATAATGATGGTTTACTTCAGCTAAAATTATGTTTAAGTTATGGTCTAAATTATTAGGATAATTTTTATAAATTTTAGTATCATGTAATTTTTTATTATCAGCAAATGTAGTTTGAGTTGAAATTAATTTTTTATCTAAATCAGTTATATAGGGTTCTTCATTAAAAGGTTCATCTTTTAAACCATTCCAATATTTAGGTACCGTAAAATTTCTAATTTTTAATGGATAATAATTTGAAAGGTTTCTAAAAAAATCACGAGAATGATTATTAAAACCTGTTGTTCCTATATAACAACTAGAAACTAAAATTTTAGTATTATCTGGCATTTATTGGTTATTTATAGATGTAATAATTTTATTTATATCAAATACTTCGTTTAAATCATTATAAGGCATACTAGATATTCCTTCGGATAAATTAAAGGGAGCATAAGCTATATTATGTAATGGTATATCTTTAGTATAAGGATTTGCTTTTATGTTGTCATGAAAATTATAACCGAATATTTCTGGTTTTGTATTTACCCAACATACTGTAGATTTTCTATTTAATGCTCTAGCCATATGTTGGCTAAAACTATCTATTAATAATCTTTTACTAGCTTTTTGAAGAAGAATAGCTATACTTCTATACCCATCTAAAGCTTGTAAGGTATCAGGATATATTAATTGATCCTCTCTTTTAATATGAATTATAGTATAATCTTTTTTATAATAATCTATAATTTCTTTTACTAATTTAGTAGGTATATCTCTAGTCCATGCATATTGATAACCCATACCTTGGGGTCCCCCATTAGGTTGGATAGCTAAAATAGGTTTTTCAGTTGAATAATAAGGAGAAAAATATTCTGTTTCTGGTTTTGAAAGATATATTTCAGGTTGTTCATTGTTATATCTAATACCAATGAGTTCACACCAAGTTTTTAATAAATGAACTGGTTTATCAAGTATAAAATCTGATGTTTTATAAGGCTCATTTGCAAAAATTTTACATTTTTGATCTTTTATATATTTTGGATATATTCCACTTAAATAGTTTATGTGGTAAACTTCATGTATATAGGGGTTATTTAAAAATACATCGGTATATGCTGTGACTACTATTAGTTTCGCGTTTTTATAACGATTTTTAATAGCTTTTACTATGGCAGTTGCCATAATAGATTTACCGAGTCCTCCCTCGATTTGGAATATAATATTCATTTATAACTTTATTTAATTTATAACTATAATATACAAAAACTATTTTAGTATATCAAATTATCCCCAAGGTATTCCTTCTTCTGTTGTTGGAGCTACGTAAGCTGCAATTTCTTCGTTTATTCTATCTTCATTAATTGTTTGAATAGCAGTTACATCAACACCACTTTTTAACCATTCTACTACTACATTTTGAGTTAGATTTTCAAAGGGAATAAAATTGGGGTCTGATGCCGATCCTGTTATAGTATGTTCACCAAAATAATTTTTGAAAATTCCGTTTTCTTCAGAGTATACTCTAAAGTAAATTTTAGTTACTACATTTCCATCTAAAACTCTTTCAAGATTATGTACTTCCCAAGTATGTGTCATTATTTTTTATTTATTTTTGTTTCTAATTTTTCTACTTTATTTGTTAAGTCTTTAATTGCTTCAATTAATAAAGGTACAATTTTTTCATAATTAACAGCTTTATAACCACTTTCTCTTGTAGTAACTGCTTCAGGTAATACTTCTTCTATTTCTTGGGCAATTACACCAACATCCGGTCCTTCATTACCATGTATAACTAGTTTTTCTTCTTTAGTTAACTCTTTCCAATCAAATGTATTACCTGATACTCCGATTACTTTACATAAAGCACTATCAATAGGCTTAATATTTTCTTTTAATCTTCTATCTGAGGTTGCATATGCTACAACATCATTTGTTGCATCAATTCTACCTGTAGTTGTATTACAAGGAGATGTTCCTCCTACTTGCAAGTGTTGAGTAACAATTCCATTATTCATATATAAAGAATTGGAAGTTGTAGTACTAATATTATTACCCGCAACAAAAGTACAAGTTTGACCATTTATATAATTTGAATACCCTCCTAAAATAACACTATCATTAGCACTATTGCAAATACAGTTATTACATCCTGCTACTATTGAGGCTTTTTGAGAAGAACAAATAGTATTGTCCCATCCTCCAACTATACTTGAATACGCAGAGTTACCACAAATTAGGTTTGAATAACCAGAACCAATATGCACACAACCACCTGTTACACCAGTTATTGTATTATTCGCACCAGCAAAAATTCCAGCCATTGTTACTTGAGCAGTACAACTACCAAGTGCACAAATTTTATTAACTTGACCAGCTCCAATTATATTAAAACATCCTGACCCAGAAATACAATTTCTATCACCCGCTCCTATAAAAGAACCACCAGTATCACAAATAAAATTTCTACATCCACCACCTATAGTAGAACAAGATGCTGATGATGTATTTTGGCTTCCACCTGTAACGGAAGGGTAACTAAATCCTGATCCTATTGTATGACAAAAACCAAATTGTAAAATTGGTCCTGCAAGACAAGTACCATCAAAAGTTAAATTAGATTCACCATTAATTGTTGAAGTACCAGTAGCGGTTAATACTCTATTATTTGAATTATTTGTAATAGTAGTAGTACCTGATGAACCTGATGAACCTGATGTACCTGATGAACCTGATGAACCTGATGTACCTGATGAACCACTTGAACCGGATGAACCTGAAGTACCTGGGGAACCTGGGTCACCTTGTCCACCTGATGTTCCTGATGAACCTGAAGAACCGGAGTTACCTGAAGTACCACTAGAACCTGAAGAACCACTATTACCACTAGTACCTGATGAACCTGATGAACCTGATGAACCTGAAGTACCTGGGGAACCGGTACCACCACTTGTACCTGAAGATCCTGAGGAGCCTGATGTTCCTGATGAACCTGAAGAGCCTGAAGAGCCTGAAGTACCTGAAGTACCTGGAGAACCAGTACCGCCACTTGTACCACTAGAACCACTTGAACCACTAGTACCTGATGATCCTGATGAACCTGAAGAGCCTGAAGTTCCTGAAGTACCAGGTGAGCCTGTTCCACCTGAAGTACCACTAGAGCCACTAGAGCCACTAGTACCAGATGAACCACTAGAACCAGAATTACCCGAAGTTCCTGATGAACCTGATGAACCTGATGTACCACTTGTTCCTGATGAACCATCATTACCAGCTGCAGCTGCTGTTCCAGTTATAAATGCTACATTCCAAACAGCATCTTGTACTGCAACAGTACCATTACCACTAGTATCCATATGAGCTGTTTCAAGCTCTATTTTAATAGTATCATTAGCTGATAAGAAATAATAAGCTTTAACAGATACGTTTATATCCTCGTTATAACTAGATCCCCTTGAGTATGAATCAGCATAAGTGTCTTCTTGTTTAACACCATTAATATAAACAGAAGCTGCCATCATTGATCTTAATGTGCTTCTAGTTGATACTAAAAATACAATATTAGCATTAATTATATAATAACCATCATTATCAATAGTAATAGTATCTGATTGATTAGTAAATGTATAATAGTTTGTATTAATTGATGGGTCTAAACCATATTGTGTAGTATCAACTTTTAAAAATGCTGTTGTCCCATTAGTTGAAAAATTAGTAGTGTTTAAAGTACCATTATCATATCCATTAAATCTTGCTATTGTACCTCCATCTTGACCTGAAGTACCACTAGAGCCACTAGAGCCACTAGTACCAGATGAACCACTAGAACCAGATGAACCACTAGAACCAGAATTACCCGAAGTTCCTGATGAACCTGATGAACCTGATGTACCTGAAGAACCTGATGAACCACTGGAGCCACTTGAACCAGAATTACCTGAAGTTCCTGAAGTTCCTGAAGAACCAGATGAACCTGAGGTACCACTTGTTCCAGAAGAACCAGATGAGCCTGAGTTACCTGATGTACCTGATGAACCTGATGAGCCTGAGTTACCTGATGTACCTGATGAACCTGATGAGCCTGAGCTACCAGATGAACCTGAACTACCAGATGAACCTGAACTACCAGATGAACCTGATGTACCATCATCTCCTCTATCACCTGTTGTTACAAAGGATGCTATAATATCTTCACCGTTTGTTAAAGCATTACCCCCTTGGGATTCAAATATTATTGTAAATTGCCACCAATCCCCTTGGTCAACCAATTCATCAAGGGCAAATAGTATAAAATCTGAAGGATCATCTTTATCTGATAATCTCATATGACCTTTTACAGCTGAAGTTGATGAATCTATAGTTTCAAAAAATGATTGAACAGAATTTCCATCATCATCAGTTTCACTAATTGCAGCTACTGTTGCAGATGTTTGGGTTGAATTATTTAATCTTATATTTCCTCCTCCTGGATTTGCAATTGTAGTAGAAGTACTAAAAGTATAGTCAAATGTAGCACCACCAAAGTTACCATCTTGTCCTGAAGTACCTGATGAGCCACTTGAACCCGATGAGCCACTACTTCCACTTGAACCTGATGAACCTGATGAACCGGAAGTTCCAGATGAACCGCTTGAACCTGAATTTCCTGAAGTACCTGATGAACCTGAAGAGCCACTAGAGCCACTTGAACCAGAATTACCTGAAGTACCACTTGAACCACTTGAGCCTGAATTACCTGAAGTACCTGATGAGCCACTTGAACCAGATGTTCCATCTGAACCTGAAGAACCACTTGTACCTGAAGAACCACTTGAACCTGAATTTCCTGAAGTACCTGATGAGCCACTTGAACCATTAGAACCAGATGAACCTGATGTACCCGAAGAGCCGGATGAGCCTGATGTACCTGAAGAGCCGGATGAGCCTGAACTTCCTGATGAACCCGATGTACCTGAACTTCCTGATGAACCACTTGAACCAGAAGTACCACTAGAAGCAGCATTTGCTTCATATCCTATATTACCATTTGAATCTATTACTAATACATCATTACTAGTTGTTATATTAGGTAAATTTGGAATTTGTAAAGTCCCATCAATCATTGTTAAACCTGAACCACTTACGGATAAAATAGGAACACCCGATATATCTGATGCTGCAAATACTATCCCAGTTAAATCATCAGTTACTGAAAATAATTGACCTTGGGATCCTTGTACATCTAAAATTGTACTACCTGATCCTGATACAGTTAATAAAGTTGATCCTGAAAATGTTAAATTAGCTTCACCTTCAATTAAACCTGAAGTTCCGGTTGCTGTTAATAAATAAGTATCAACATTATTATTAATAGTAGCTGCTCCCGAAGTTCCAGATGAACCACTTGAACCTGAACTACCACTAGAACCTGAAGTACCACTTGAACCACTTGATCCTGATGTACCTGATGAACCTGAACTTCCTGATGAACCTGATGAACCCGATGTACCTGAAGACCCACTAGAGCCTGGGTTACCATCTACACCACTTGTTCCTGAAGAACCAGATGAGCCTGAAGACCCTGAACTACCATTTGAACCACTTGAACCTGAAGTGCCACTTGAACCTGATGAACCAGAAGTACCACTTGAACCTGATGAACCTGATGAACCACTACTTCCACTTGATCCTGATGTACCTGATGAACCTGAACTTCCTGAAGAACCTGAAGTACCACTGGAAGCAGCATTTTCTCTTGTTCCTACTTGACCACTACTATTTATTACAAGGGTTGTATTCTCAGATCCTTGGGTTGAAAGACCTGTTAATTTAAGTTCATTTAACTCAGCATTACTACCACTAAGTATTACTTTTTTCCAATTTGGCATATCAATTTATCATTAGGTTGGTTACACAAAGTGCCCACTTCCCCGAAGGGCCGTAATATTTATTATAAATATGTCTTAAATTTTTCCTATTGACCAGGAGGAAGAGGAGTTGTATTTTCTTCTTCTTCTCTTATTTGGTTTTCAATATTTCCAATTTTTTGATCTAATTTAACCTGTAAAGTTCCTATAAAAATAGCATCAATACCAGTAATTGGAATATAATTAGTTGACTTTCTAAGAGCACGTAATTCTCTTAAAGACAAATTAGTTAAATTATAAGCCATAACTATAATTTTTTAATTTCTTTATATTTTTCTTGAATTTTTAAAGTTAAATTATAAAGTATTTCTACATACTCTCCTTTAAATAAACCATTTTTAACAGTAAGTAATAATAATTCTATTTCTTTTTCTGTTAATTCTATATTATGAGTTAAAGGAGTACCAACTTTATCAGTAGGTACTCCTTTTATTTCAACTTTATTAGATTTAAATCCCATAAACCTTTTTAATTTTTTTAATAACAATTTTTTTTACTTTTTTAAGAGTAAATATAAATATCACCTGAAGCTGATGTAAAAATATTACCTTCAGCTTGGTATCTAGTAGGGGCAGAAGAAGGTAATGCTCCACCTGAACCTACTACTACTGTTGCCATGAAAGCATCTGGTGTAAATCCTGATCCACTAGCATGGAAAGAACTTGTTACACCCCATCTTTCAGTTGATAAACCATCAAATGCAAAAGCATCACCATAATCTTGAGTATCTTGTTGTACTACAATACCACCATCTCCTACAGAAGTAGAACCAGAAGCCATTAAGATAAATCTATCAGCTACTAATAAATTTTCTGAATTTTGGAAAGATGCTGTACCTTGTACTGTTAAATCATGACTAATTACTACATCACCGGTTACTGTTAATAAACCACCTACTGTAGAACCACCATCACTTACAAAAGTCATATTTTGTTCAGCATTGGCACTATCACCATCAATATCTGTTAATACTCTGTTATTACCAGAATTAGTAACATTGATTACACCACTTGTTCCACTAGAACCTGATGAGCCTGATGTTCCACTTGATCCAGAAGAACCACTTGTTCCACTAGAACCTGATGAACCATCTGATCCACTAGTACCTGAAGTACCTGAAGAACCAGAAGAACCACTTGTACCACTTGATCCTGAAGAACCATCTGAACCACTTGAGCCTGATGTACCACTAGAACCTGAAGAACCAGCGTCACCGTCAGCACCACTTGTACCAGAAGTTCCTGATGAACCACTTGAACCAGCATCACCATCTACACCACTTGTTCCTGAAGAACCACTTGAACCATCTGATCCACTAGTTCCACTTGTTCCTGAAGAACCACTTGAACCTGGAGCACCATCATCACCGCTAGTTCCTGATGTACCACTAGAACCACTTGAACCAGAGTCTCCACTTGTACCTGAAGAACCGCTTGAACCATCTGATCCACTAGTTCCACTTGTTCCTGAAGAACCACTTGAACCTGGGTTACCATCTACACCACTTGTTCCTGAAGAACCGGATGAACCATCTGATCCACTAGTACCTGAAGTACCAGAACTTGCAGCATTTTCTCTTGTTCCAACTACTCCAGCAGTATTAATAGTTAATACAGTGTTTTCAGTTGCCTGTTGTGATAAGTTTGATAAAGTTAATTCTGCTAATTCTGCATTAGATCCACTAACTACTACCTTTTTCCAATTTGCCATTTTATATTAATTTTTTTATTTTATTATACATATTATACTATTTCCAAATAATTAAAAACCAAGAAAAAATTCATTAGAAGAAAATACCATCCCCCCTTCTACTGCAGTAGGTAATGAATTAAAATTTAATAATTGTAAAACTCCTTCATTATTTATTTTTATTCCTTGATTACTTGAATTTTTAATTAATAATAAATCTCTAGAAGTATTATCATTAATTTCAAACCTAGCACCTGTTGATGGGCCACCTATTCCTAAATTTATTCCATCAAATTGAAGACCAGAATTTCCATCTATTTCTTGATTTCCAGTAGCAGTTAAAACATAGTTGTCGATGTTATTATTAATAGTAATACCACTACCACCAGTATTTTGGGTATTATATGCTCCTACTTTTAAGGAATCGACAAATCTTATATTATTAGCCATTAATCTATTGTTTTAATTCTTTACCACTCTTCACATCATAAATACCAGTAAGTCCTCCTTCATTTTCATTACTTCTCCTAGTTCTACCATCTCTTGTTTTAGTTACACCTTCTTTGAAAATTTCAGCATTAGATGTTGTTTCCATTGAAATAATAAATTTAGATTTAGTATTATATTTAGATATTGAATTCATATCTTTTTGCACGGTATCAGGGATAATATATCCTCTTAATCTAATATTAAATGTACCTTTTACTAATCTATCTTTATTAGGTGTTAACGATGTTTCAGTTGAAAAACTATCAATAAATGCTCTAAATTTAAATCTTTCAGGATTACCCCAATAAGCATCAGAAGCGTACTCACATGATTCAATAATTTTATTTAATTGTTCCATGTAATAAGTTTGGATTAAACAACTATATTCTAAATTAACAAAATCAGGAACTGCTACAGCATAAAATTGTTTTGCGGGAATTGCATTATTAATAGCATCAAAATTATTATAAAAGTTTTTAGGATTATAAGCACGTTGGAAACTACCATATAAATTAGGACTATTAGCATCTAATTTATTATATACTGTTCTATCTTTTTCTATAGAATTTCTTTTAAGTACAATAATAGGTAACATTATAGCTCCTTTTTTATCTCTATAGTAATTATCTTTTTGAAAAGATTTCCATCTTTCAGGGGAACCATATATTACAGGTACTTCTCTTCTTTCTCCATTTTGATATACAAAAGGTTTAATTACATTTTGAAAATAATAAAATACAGCTTCATCTAAATCTTTAATACCAATTGAAAATGGTTTTGTAGTATCACCTGTCCAAGATAATTTTTCTGATCTATTAAATGGTATACCTGTTTCATTTTCATTAGTAGGTAAAGGAATATTAGGATTACCATACCTAGCCGATGTCGGTCTAATTTGATCATTAGATAATTCTTTTTGTGTTTTAGGTACTGGTTTTCGTATTGCCATTAGAAACGTTCTTTATAAGGTGAAATTGCAACTTTATCAGCTGGAATATAGTATGTTGATACTAATAATGATACATTGTTTCCAAATTGGTCTAAACCAGGGTTTAATGGGTTTGGTCTACCATCAGAATCATTATTTGGGTATGCAGGATTTTTTCCCCCCCAATATTGGTTAGCAACTGTACTTTGTACCCCATAATACCCTTCTTGATACAAAACTATATCACCAACTTCTGGGACTACTGCTGCTGCTGGGTTTCCTAAAGGGTAATTTGGGCTAACAGCTTTTAAATCATCTAACAAAAAATAAAAATCAATAGGTTGATTATACTGGATTCCTTCTTCATCTTCCCCATATTGTTGATCTGTTCTATTAATTAAAACATTAAATAAAAAAGGACCATTATAATACTTTTCTTCAGCTGCTTCACCGTAAATATTAACTTTAGTTTCTTCTAACTTAAATTGATATAAGGCACATTGTTGGGTAATAACATTACCCATAACTTCTCTATTTAAATGTCGCATTAGAGACCAATCTCTAAGCCCAGTATACATTGCCATATTATCCTATATAAATAAATGTTGGAACACCTTCTAATTCTTTATCTCTACTTTCTTTTTCATCTGCTCTTCTAGCTAATAAAGCAGCCCGAGAAGTTTCATCAAAATATGCTCTTAATCTTTCTAATAATGCAGTTTTTTCTGCAGTTGCTGCTGCTAATAAATCAGCTTGATTTAAAGTCATTTCAGCATTAGGTATAGGAACTGTACTATATTTACCACGAACATATCCTAAAATTTCTTTTACTAAAGCTAATGTGTATTCAAAAATCCATTGTCTACCAATTGAATTAATTAAATCATAATCAGGATTAGCATATGGCATATTAGAAGCATTAGTTACTTTACCACATGATGGGTCTACACTTCCACTTGTTCTTTCATTTACTTTAATATACTCAAACCACATATTTCCTACACATGAACCACTAATCATTTCATCATCATTAGTATGAGTAAAAGGTCCTGGAATTGGGAATACTCTTAAAACATTATTATGCATTTCAAAACTATAATTAGACATTCTAACCATTTCATTCATTTCAATAGCTTGAATTACTTGCATATCATAATTAAGGGGCATCATTAAATAACCCATTCCACCTCCAAATCCTCCAAGTCCTGTTAATCCTGCTGCTGCTACTCCACCAAACCCAAAACCATCATAAGGAGCTAGATATCTAGCAGATGCAGGAGTTGGTTCTTGATAAAATACTCTTTTTATTTCAATACTACCTGTTATATTTTTTGCTTTAGCCCATTCTTTTAAATCATAATCTTGAACACTAGCAGTTAAAGGAATAAAATCCTTATACCATGGAACATTACCCCCAGTACCTGCCTCAGCTCCATATTGTTCTGACATTCTGATTATTGCTCCTAGATTAGGGGTAATAATGCTCTCATTTAAAAAGATAAAATCTTGAACTTCAAATCCTTCTAAAGTTAATAAATTGTCTCTTACTAAATAAGCATAAAGTTCATTACCATATACAGTAATTGCCTCTTCAAAAGCTGTAAAGAAAGAACCTGATTGTAATTCTATATCTACTAAAGGATAACCTAACCTAATAGCACAAAATTCAGCTACTTTTACACAATCTTTTTGAAAATCAATGCTGCTGTTATAAAATTTAAAAGGTACTGCATCAGGATTCCAAAGTGGGTTACCATCATATATGGGTATATTCATAATATAATTAGTTTTATTATAAATATGAAAAAAAGGGACTCAAATTGAGTCCCTATAATTTTATTTTATATTTAAATAAAGATTAATCTCTTACCATTAAATATTTAGAATTTTCAGCACTACCTGATAGCCATAATCTACCAGATTCTGCAGGTTCTGTAATAGGTAAGTTATTAATATAAAATTCTGTTCCGTCTATTGATCCTGTAAAGACACCATCAAAAGATCCTGTAAAACTACCATCTCCTGATCCTGTAAAGGAACCAGTTAAGTCTCCATCAAAAGATCCTGTAAAGGAACCAGTTAAGTCTCCATCAAAAGAACCTGTAAAACTACCATCTCCTGATCCTGTAAAGGAACCAGTTAAGTCTCCATCAAAAGAACCTGTCATTGATCCTGATGAATCTACCCCAAATGAGCTTGTAGTTGAACCACTTACAAATATAATTGAATCACTAGATACAAATACTTCATTAAAAGGATTATCAACTGATCCTATATTATGAACCCCTACACCTTCAGGTATAATACTTCCTGTTATGGTTATATTACCATTGATTGTTAAAGATCCTGTTATTGAATGAGACCCAGTAAAATATCTAAAGTTGTCATCCAACTCATTTATTGTTAAAGCTCTTCCAATACCGTCTGAACCTGTTCTGAATGTTAATGCCATTTTTTATTAAATTTAATTTTATTATAAATATTAAGAAGAAGCTATAAAATATTCTATTGTAGCATCTTCAACATCTGCTTTCGCTTTAATCGAAGTTAATGAAGCAAAAGATGAAAAATATTGAATGTCAACATAACCTTCTACTACATAATCATAATAATCCGTTCCCTGAAATTGAGCATTTGAAAATACCATTGATTTTCCTGCATCAATTTTAAATAAGGTTTCATCTCCAGATCCTACATCACCAGTATTAGGACTTTGTGCATCTGGACTATCTTGGATTAAGTAAAGAGATATATAATTATGTTTACAAAGATTAGTAAATCTCATATACTTAACTGTATCTCTAACAAATGAACCTGCTGTTTGTTGTTCTTCTGAATCTACAAATCTTAAAATTTCTATACCACTACCACTAAATGTAGTTGCTATAGTATCAGTTCTTCTCATTATTTGATTAACACCATCAATAACAGAAATATTCAATGCTTCTTCCATATTACCATTAGGTAATCTAATTGCTTCAGAAATTGTTACTGTAAGTGAACCAGTAGGGTTACATGCCATAATAGTATTTTGTTATAAATATGGTATTAGTTTTTATTATTATAAATATATGAACCAGAAGTAGTAATACTTACACCTCTATCAACTGCTTCTTGATAATAATCTAATAAGTCTTCAACAATTTCATTTCTATGATTAGTAGTTAATGTAATAGCTTCTAAATTTTTTATTCTTCGTGCTGCAGAGTATAAAAATTTAAACCCAGAATCTGATTTTTTCTTTAAATCTGTTTGGTGAGCATCTCCACATATTATCATTTTACTTCTTAAACCAATACGTGAAGTAATCATTTCCATTTGTTCATGAGTAACATTTTGTGCTTCATCAACTATAATCATTGAATCCATAAATGTTCTACCTCGCATAAAAGATACAGGTACAATTTCTATTTTTCCATCTTCAATTAATTTTTCTACTTTAACCTTATCATATAATGCAAAGAAATTTTGATATATTGGTTGAACCCAAGGATCCATTTTTTCTCTTAAATCACCAGGTAGAAATCCTATTTCTTCTTTTGATACAGTAGGTCTGGTGATTATTATTTTGTCATATTGTCTTCTTAAAAGACCATCTAATGCAACATTACACGCAAGTAATGTTTTTCCACTACCTGCACCCCCTCCCAGGAGGGTAATTGTATTTTCCAGGATGTGTTTTTTAGCGTCTTTTTGTTCATCATTAAGTTGGAGTTTGAACTTAATTGGGTTTTTAGGAATTCTCTTAGGACGATATACATCGTCCGTATGGGGTTTACTTGCCATAAATTCTTGAAATTAGGGATTACATATTGATTTAATACAACCGTTGTAAATACGTTAATATACGTAAAAATTTTAATATAGCTATATAATGAGATAAATATAGTTTTGATATAACGCATTTTATTATACATATGAAAAACATAAAAAAACCCGGTCAAAAGACCGGGTTAATTTATTCAGATTTAATTAATCTTTTCTTATAAAAGATCTAAATTTGATACATTGATTTTTCCATAGAATTCTGGACGAACCATTTTCTTAGCATATCTAGTTAATAGACCTTTTCTTGGTACGAACGTATCTGGATCGTATACAAGTGGAGTCATGATTAACGGAATGTAAGGAGCAAATACAGCACCACTTTCTAAGAACTGAGTACCACGGTATCCTAATAGGATTGTGTTAGCAGTCATGTAAGGGTTTTTGTATACTTTTTGGCGAGTATTTAAAGCACCAACTTTTTGTACACCAAATGCATAGTTCATTTTAGCAGCATCACCATCTGTATCAGCAGCAAATCCTGGAATAGATTCTAGGATAGTAGCGATAGCTGGAGAAACAACCATAAAGTTAGCACCACCACGAAGAGTTTTCTGGTGAATGATGTTGCTCAATTTTTGGATTTTAGTTCCTAAAGTTTGGAACCACTGTCCTTGAGAATTGTAGAATCCTAAATCAGTTTCTGCAATTGTAGCACCTGCACCTGTTAATTGGGCGTTATTTTTAACTGACCAAGTTTCAGTTCCTGCAGCAGCTGATTCAATTAACATACTTAAGATTTCTAAGTCAATTTCTAATGAAATGTACTCACTTAAGATTGAAGTTAATTCAGCTTCAGCATCTAATGCATGGTATGCATTTAAATCCTGTGCAAATTCTGGAGTCCATACAGCTTTAAGTTTTCTAGTTTTAGCAACAATTGCAGATGATTGCATCTGGATGTTGATTTCTGGAATAACTTGGTCTGGACAACAGTTAGCACCTGACTCATCGTTGTAAGAGTTTGGATGAGGGTTACCTGCTTCAAAATCACCTCTGTTATTATCAGTTGGTTGAAGTTGGTAATTTACCCATACATCGTTAGTTGTAATAGCAGTATCTAAAGCATAGAAATTAATCTTACCATTCACTGCATCGTATTCTGTAAATTCAGACACTTGTACACCTGGTACAGTACCATCTGAACCTGTTGGTACAACACTAGTTAAAGATCCAGTAAATAATTGGAATGCTTTTACAGCTTCAAAATCTGCAAAACCTAAGTCAGCAGCATCAATTTGTACTCTTTGGTAATCACCAGCAGCAACAGAGGCTGAGTAAGTACTGTTAAAGTTAAATTGATCCCAAGTAGCATTTGTTCTTGCAGATGTTACTTTTGATTCAGTATTTTGAATAGAATATCCAAAACGACCAGATCCATATAATCCACCTGTGTTTGTATTACCGAATGGGTTTTCAGCAGATGTCTTATCTCCGTATAATGAATTACCAGCTGTAAATGGAGATTTGCTAGATCCATATTGGAAATCTAGGAAAAATACAAGACCAGAAGGTAAATTCATTGGTTGTACTGATACAAATTCCTGTGCAGCAATTTGACCAAATACCTTACGTACTAATGGTAAAGCTACACCAGCCCACTGTCCACCAACGTTTACGCCAGTTTGTGACTGAAATGTACCACCATTTCCTACACCACCACTAGTTTGTGATGATTCAACAACAAGTTGTTTAGCTTGGTTTTCAAGGATCATACCCATATTATTTTTGTGGGCACCATCTAAACCTTCTAATAAACCTGTCTTTTCCCATTTGCTAGCTAATCTAGCCGCGTCAGACTGTAAAGACTGGTATGGGTTCGCGCTTTCTAAAAGAGTATTTAAGCTCATTTTTTTTAGTTTTTTAGGGTTAAAATAATTTTTTAAATTAATCCAGCAAGTTTACGCATACGGTTATATACATCATTGCTTTCAATAATTGGTTTTTTAGCTTCAGTTATTGTTCCAGTTGCCTTAGAAGCACTACCTTGTGGTCTTGCTTTAGATTCTGTTTTTGATACTAAACCTTCGTTTAATGTTTCAAAAATAACTTTAGCTTCTTTTACTGTTGACGCTTTGTCAAATGCTTTAAGCACTCTAACTTTTTTGTCTTCAGTTAAGTTTTTAGATTTGAATACTTTGTTTGTGTAAAGTAGTTTAGCATTTAAAAGGTTAACTTCTTGCAATTCAACTTTAAGAGCTTCGATTTCATCTAATGCTTCTTTAAATCTCATTTTTTCAGTTTCTTTTTCGATTTTAGAGTCATCTTTGTCTCCATCCTCGTTTCCGACACCTTTTTCACCTTTATCCATGTCTTTTGCTTCGTCGATTTCTACATCAACATCTACATCTTCAACATCTTCTACGTCTACAACGTCTTCAACATCTTCCTCTTCAAAATCCTCACCAGCTTCAATTGTTCCGTCTGCTACTAAATCTTTAATAACATCCTCAATGAATCCTTTTAAGTCGTCTTCTGACATATCTTCTAGATCAATTTCTTCATCGTCGATTTTGTCTTCTTCGTCTTCTTTTTCGTCTTTCATACCATCAAGGTAGCCTTCTTCTTCAGCATCAGTTCTAGCATCTTCAGTAATTTCTTCGGATACTTCTTCTGATACTTTCATAGATTTAAGTTCTTTTTCGATGTCGTCTTTAGCGTCTTCGAATCCGTCCTTATAGCCTTCTTGTTCAGCATCTGTACGTTTGTCTTCATCCAATTCAAGTTCAGCAAGTAATTCGTCAAGGTTAATCTCGTCAAGCTCTTCTTTAGCTTCATCCATATCTTCTTTCTCTTCTTTCATTTCATCCTTAGATTCCATTTCTGCTTTAACGTCGTCTTCTTCATACTTACCGTATCCTTCGTCAACGTCTTCTTTGTCCATTTCTTCTAATTTTGCTGAAAGCATAGATTTTAGATGTGGTGTAAATGCTTCTTCAAGAGCAAGTTTTGCGTTTGCAATAGCAGTTTCTTTAACAGCTTTAGCATCAGCGATTGCTTCTTTTAACAAATCATTGTTTGCCATAATCTCAAAATTTTTTTTGTGAAATACGATTATTAAGAATCGTAATAGGGAGTAATATATATTGGTGTCATATCTAGATACTCATGACACATTGCGGTTATACGTATATGTAGATTAAGTAAAAATTAAAAAATAGGACAAGAGCCTTTAGAACAAAGGATTTCATGTACTACTTTATTAACATTTGTATAATCATAAGTAATAACTTGTTTTCCTTCATTTAAAGTATGCATATAAGAACCAGGATTAGAAGGTGTTGAAACAAAATCCCAACATAATAATTCAAAGTCATCTTGTACTTCCATTACACCACCATTTTGTTCTAATGATCCCATACCACGAGATGAAACACCTACTGTTACACCTGCTTTAATTAATTCTTTAAGTATTTGACCTGAGGGAGTAGGTAAAATTTCTATTTTACCCATTACATTATCACCATCCCACCAATAATCTGATATTAGATGTGATACATTTTTTAAATTTATAACAGTTGATTCAGGATGATCTAATTCTCCCATTGAACGTCTTTGTTCAATAAGTTCATTATATTTATCCATTTCTCTATTCCATAGATCTTTTGAATAGTATCTACCATTTCCGTTTTTAACTTCAGCAGTAGCTAAAATTCCCTCAACCATTAAATTACCCGTCTCCTTGTTAACATTTTCTGTTAACTGGAGAGGGTTAATTTTAAAGGTATTTGTTTCTATTAAGAGTGATTTACTCATATTATTTAACTAGTTTATAAGAAACTTTTTTAATATTAAAATCTGGGTTTTTTACCCTTTTACCACTTTCATCTCTGTATTCAGCAGGTTTTTCATTATCATCTTTTGCTTTTTCAGGTTTTCCTAATGATTTACCAAAAGAACTTAAAGATACTGCTGGTTTAAGTTCAATTTTTTGACCTACTTTAAAGAAACCTCCTTCTTTATCATATTCAGTAGCATTACTTACCATATCATTTTTAGCATCGGTTGGTTTTAAAAATTTACCTATATATGGTTTTAAAGCCTCATCAGATACATCTTTTGGGATTTCATAAACGCTACCATCAAGTCCTTCATTGATAGCATAAGCAGATGTTGATTGTCCTACTTTTTTAGGATCTAATTCCCGTTTGGTAGCTCCTCGAGTTGGGTTATTTTTTTCATTCCAACTTACTTCATCCATTTCGTCTACCATTTCAGCTTTTTGGTATTTTTTACCACACATTTTTTCATACATTTTTTCCATCCCAGCTTTTCTTTTTTCTAAAAGCTTAATTTCTTTTTGCATGTCTTTCATTTTCTTTTTATCAATTAATTCTTTAAGATTATCATCTTCATTAATTGAACTTACTCTTTGAATTTTTTCATCAATATGATTAGATAAAAATTCTAATTGAGCTTCCATTTTAGTAATATCACCTGCTTTACCAATTTCAGCTAATTTAGAATCGATTGATTCTTTTTTAGGTTTTTTAGCTTTAGCAGATTTAATAGCTTTATCTTTAGCTGCCATATAATCATCTGAATCTATATCGCCATCACCATCATGATCTTTACCTTTAGCTTCCATAGTAGTATCAGAATAGGATACTGCTGTACCTTCATCTTCCATTTCATCCATAGGTAACTTTTTCTCTTCTTCTTTTTCAGCCATCATCTGACGAATAATATTTCCTGATTGAGCTGCTAATGAATTTGGGTTTCCTGAGGTTACTACTTGACCAAATGCCTCTAAAACTAATTCTTTAGATTCTTTTACCAATTCCATAGAATCACCCCCATCTTTTAATTTAGTACTAAATCCACTACCACCATAACTTTCACCATCGCTTTGTTGTTGTTTAGCTTCTTTATATCCTAGACCTTGAACTCCAAATTGTCCTTCTTTTACATAATGTAATGGGTCTTTAGCTAAGTTTTTAACAGCTAATTCCATTGCTTCATCTAAAGATAATTCTTTATTATAGTTAATTTCTAATTGAACACCACTTAATACTTCTTGAGCATTAACATTATTAATATTCTCTACTTTAGGATCATAATCATAATTATGAGAATCTATATTTTCAACAGCATCCGATACTTTATAAGAACCACCTAACTTATTGTCCATTTCGAACTTTAATTTAGGATCTGCTTTTATTTTTTCGTCTTGTTCTTTAGAGTTATATTTAACTTTATCCTCATTATTAACAAGAGGTTCTAATGTACCACCTTCAGCTAAAAAGTTTTCAAATTTAGTCCAAAATGGGTCTTTATTACTTGCCTCAATAGTATTAATAGGTTTTAATGTTACTACTTGACCTAATTCTTCATTAATTAGCTCCTTATCTTTTTTTGGAGCAAATTCTTTAGAAAGTTGTTCGAATAATTGATTTGGTGTTTGTTTCATAATTATATTATTGTAATAATGTTTCTATATCGTTAAAATAATCGTTAATCATATCTGTGCCTATTACGACATCAAAGCTTTTTGGATTATCTCTGTAATATTTAATTGTTTCTATTTTACCTAGTTTGATTGCTTTTTTAATATCTTCAAATCTGGCTTCTAATTTATCAAAAGCTTCTATACGTTCCTTATGGAATTTAGATGCTTTATCTTCTTGTTCATTAATATTACGATTATACATATTAATAAAGTTTTTTAACTATCATCCCTGCTCCTTTTTGCACATAAGTACCATTTTTATTTTTAGGAACTAATTTATATTTAAATTGTTTCGTATAAGCACTGTCAGTAACTCCATCAGGACCTGCTTTTGGTCCAGGACCTAAATCTGCGCCATCACCTAATTTACCTTCATCCATAGTATAACCTAAAGAACTTACCATACCAGATGGCATTTTCATTTTATATTTACTTTTTTTTTTCTTTTTTTTAAAAGCATAAGGAGTATTATAAGCACCAGCTGCACCTGAGGTAGAGATTTCTTCTACTTCCCCTTCCATAGTCATTCTTTTATATTCGTCTGGATATTCGTTTCTAAGATGTTTTCTAATTTTATTTCTTAGAAGTCTAGCTTCTTCATAGATTTCTCTAAACTTTTCATCATCTTTAGTTTTGGTGTAAACTCCTTTAGCTGTAGAAACTAATGAATCTACATCATCATTTAATTTATCAAATGCTGGAAGATTAACTACTTTCCAAGATACTTGACCAGTTTCGCTATCTACTTTATCAACAACAAATTTAGTATCTCCATCTTTAGAATAAGATATATCACCAACCTTTGCCCCAGTTTGTTTTGCTAAATTAGGGGAGGGTGCTTCGCTAAGTTTATACTTGTACTTCATTTGCTACTTGTATTTCATTTATTAATTGATAATAACGTAACAAATCAACTAAATTATCATCTCCAACTTTATCAGTTTTCTTTAATTCGGTTAAAAATTTAGATACTTCAGTAATTTTTATTTGGGTAGCTTTATCTTTAATATTTTTAGTTTCTTTAACTAAAATATTTTTTAATTCGCTAATTTTAGTATTATAAAAGTTTCTTAAATCGGGAGTAGAATCTACTGAATTAATATATTCTTTAAGTACTTGTTTTTGATCATTAGTTAATGAATCATATTTATTGTTAAATTTTTCTAATAGTACTTTATAAGTAAGTGTTCTAACATCTTTATCATATGTAGAAAATTCTTCAAGTACTGTTTGTTTTGAGTCTTGAGTAATTTCTTTTTTGGTCAAATGTTCTAGTAAAGTAACTTTATTATCTACTAATTGAGTAGGATTTGATATAGATTTAGAATTAACGTTTTCTATTAAAGTATATAAAGCAGCTAATTCCTTATAATTTGTAATTTTAGAACCAAAGAAAGATTCTAAATTATAATGTTTTTTAATTTCATTAATCAAATTATATTTTTGCTTCTTTAAAGATTTTCTGTTAAATTTAGTAGAAGCTTCTAATATAGTATCAATTACTAATGTAGCTCTACCTTCAGTTACTACTTTGGATTTAAGTATAGATTCATATAATTTATATTCTTTACCTAAAGAAGTATTAACAAAATATTCTTTTAATATATCTATAGCTGGTGAATTACCACCTTTAAGTGTATCAGCAGTAATTTGACGTACTAACAGTTCAAATAATATTCCTGTATTTTTGTACTTTGAGTGTTTTATTTTCATCAAAAAATATATTTATTTATAAATATGTAAAGTATTTTACTTCTTTAATTGGTTTTCATCTAATAGTGAAGATGTATCTATATCTTCTTCAAATATTAATTGTTTTTTATTCATTTGTTTAAACATATCTAAGTTTTTCATATAAGTAGATTTGGCACTTTCAAGTGCTAAAGGGCTACCTCCTTTAAACTTATTTTTAATACTATTAGAATCATTTTTATCTGTATCTTTCATACGTTTAACTCCTAAACGATCTTTTCCAAAATTATCTCCTTGTGTATTACGTTTTACATTAGTATCTTTTGGTCTACCTAATTTAGGATCATCTGCTGCATATTTTTCAGGATCTGGAACTCCACCTGGGTCTGAGTACATTCTACCTTTACCATATAATGATGCTAAATCATGAGGTGTACCATAAGATTTACCTGTTTCAACTGGGTCATTTCCTTCAGCTTCAATTTGCGCTAATCTAAATTGTCGTTTAGCATCTTCTCTAGTTAATTCTCTATACTCATCATATTGATCTTCACTAAATTGATATACATTATCATAAATCCAATCAGATGGAACTAACTTTTGTTCTAGCATTGATTGTGCTAATTCTGTTTTAGATTTAAGTAATTCAATTTTTTCTTGTTCTAATACTATAGATGGGCTAGCCATATCTAATGTAAAATTAGTTAATGTTTCATCTGTATAACCTTGAGTATATAAATGTACTAAAGCAATTTTATTTAATTCAGATAATAATATTCTTTGGATTCTTTCAATTGTACGAGCAAATCTAATATCTTGTTGAGCTAATGTAGCTTTACCTTCTACTCCTTCTTCATATCCTAAAAATGCTTTAGGAATTTTAAGTGCAGCAAATAATTTACCTCTTAAATATTCTACATCTTGAATACCATCATATTGTAGTCCTGGGGTAGTATCTATTTTTGTAGTTTGATCATTACCACGAACAGGAATATAAAAGTCTTCTAACATATTTTGCATGTTATACTTTAGATTATATTCTCCTGTTTTATTATCTTGGAATGGAGTACGTTTTAGATTACCAATTGTTTTTTGCATAAATGCATCTATTTCATTTGGGGGAATAGATCCAACATTCATGTAAAAAATACGTTTTTCTGGGGCGCGAGCAATTCTATGGATTAACATTGCATCTTCCATTAAAACATATTGTTTATATAATTTACGAGCTGGTTCAATATATGCTCTACCATAAGGTAAATAATTAACATCTGAAAGAAGTCTAAAGTGAGCCATTTCATAATTATCAAAGAAAATACCTTGCTCATTCATTAAATTACCAGCAGAAGCTCCAGGAACGGGGTACATACCTGAACTTAAATTATCCATACCATCAGGTGCATATCTATATCTTACAGCTGCTGGGTTATCTGGGTCATATCCTTCTTGTCTTTCGATGTGATAAGCTGTGTAAGGTATTACATTATAAACACCATATTTCTCAGCAATTTCTAATTTTAAGAAAAAATCACCATATTTACACATTTGTCTAACCCACATCCAAAGATTAAATTCTACATTTAATACATCATAAAATAGATTATATAATATTTTTTGTATATCTTCATTAGCACTTCTAATTTGAAGTACTTCACCCATATCATTTTTTAAAGTTGATTCATCAGCTAATACATCTAGAGCAGATGCAATAATTGCATCATTATCCATTAAATCATATTCTGAATATAACTGAGGTCTAAGGTATTGATAATTAATATTAAATTGAGCCCCATATAAAGAAGAAGGACTTGTAGAAAATACTCTATTATATCTATCCATTAATGAATTAGTTTCTAATTCACCAGTTGATTGAATTTTAGCACTATCTATTACTTTTATTTGATTACCCCCAACGTTTCTGATAACTACATCAGTTGAAAATAGTCTTTTTAATCTTGAAAATACGCTTTTATCAGCCATAGTATATTATTATTATTATAAATATTATTAAAGAAGCCATCTAATGTTTTCTTTACCATCTGCAGTATTGATATGATAAGGATTATCTGTTCCTTTAGAAAAACCATATCCTCCTTGATAAGGTGTTCTATTTACAGACATATTGCCTAAAGCATTTTTAGTCGCATCCAAACCTCTTTGTCTCATTTTTAATGCTGTATCTCTAATATACATTGCAATACCAAATGACATAACTAAATCATCATTATACCCACTTTGTGCTTCTGCTCTATTATTTTTCCATATAAAGGTTTTCATTTCCTCTATTAATCTTTTTGATTGTATTGTTACTCCTTTATCACTAATATATTCTTGAAATTTACCTATAATCATAGGTCTTGTTCTTGATGACATAGTAAAACCCGCTACCATTTTTGAATGGTCTTGGTATTTGTCAAAATACGAATTAGCTGTTGGGGAGTCACTCTTTTGTGAATAATAAAGATTAGGATATTGTCTATCTAAAGCAACTTGTATGGTTGCCCAACCAATATTAGCATTTTCTATTACTAACATTGCTTCATTATATTCAGTGGCTAAACCTACTAATAAATGCCCATATTCTTTTGTACCTAATTGTCCTTTATATTCAGCTACTTGTACATTATTAGCAACATCAATTACATGACATGCAGAATAATCTTTTCCATCTCCACGAGCAACATCAGCTACTACAACATAATCTCTTGTATAATCAGGTGATTCCCAAACCCATAAATTTTGATCAGCTCCTCTTCTTTCCATAGGATCTTTTATATATGTTTTTTCATAAAAGTCTATATATTCAGGATAAAATACAATATCACCTGAGGTACTAAAATCACAATCACATTCTTGTGCTGCCATTCTAGGATCACCTAATAATTCATCTTGTGAGTCTCTCCATTTTTGGTCTCTTTCTGGGTGTACGTACCAAGGCAATTTAATTGGTAAAAATTGATTTTCTCTATTTTCTGCTCTAACCCAAGTTTGATGAAACCAATTACCAGTACCATAAGGAGTAGATAATGCTATACATCCACCTCCAGTTGCTAATGTTTGTTGAGCTGAAGCCCAAATCTCTCCAATGTTATCAATAAATGCTGCCTCATCTATTAGTAGTAAAGATACTGCTTCTGATCTACCTGCATCTGAACTTGCTGAAGTGGCTTTAATTTGGGATCCATTATTTAATCTTAAAGTTAATTTATTATTTTCAGCTGCATCTACTTTAAGCCATGAAGGTAAATTTTCATACATAAATTTTACCTTTGTAACCATATTTTTAGCTGTTTCTTGCTTTGTTGCTATACATAAAATATTTTTATCCTTATGGAATATCATTAACCATAAAGAATAACCTGCTGATAGTGTTGAAATACCTAGCTGTCTAGATTTTAGGATAATCGAATAAGGATTATCGCGCATCAACGTTAATACCTTTTCTTGAAACGGATATAAATTAAATTGTATGCGCCCCCTTTGTGGGTGTTGTATATAACAGTATTTACGCATAAAATGCACTGGATCTTTAGCACACCTTAAATATTCTGAGCGTATTACTTTTTTTAAATCTGACATATATTATTTTAATATAAAGATTACTCCTGCAATAGCTACTAAACCTGCACCCCCCATTAATTTAGTTTTAAGTTTTTGTTTTTTAAGATCAGATTGTAGTCTTTTAGATAGCTCTTGGGATATAGCTAACTGATCACTTTTAGTAAGCATTATAGATTCAAAATTCCCTACTTGGGAATTAAGACTAAAAATAATACTATCTTTTAGAACTATTTTTTGTTCTAAAAAATTAATTTTATCTAATGTTAAAGCTAACTCTTTTTTAGCTCCATCTCCTGTAATTAAATCTTTAATTACTAACTTCGCTATCGGTTTTTTTAACTGAATCGATGTACTGTCTGTAACGTTCTGTGAAAAACTTTTCAAGCTCGTCATCGTTAAAGTTATCAACAGCATCCACTTTAGTACTAATTTCATATTTCAAGCTATTTATTCTGTTATCTTTAAGATTTATTTGTTGGTCTAATTGTGTTATTTGTCCATTTAAGGTATCGATTTTAAAAGTCAATTCATCATTTTCACTATGCAACGAATCAACTTTTTGTTCTAATGCTATAATTTTAGCATTATAATCCTCAACATACTCTTCCTTATCTGAGAATAATAACCAGAATATTATACAGAATAGTACTATAATTTTTAATATGTAGATAACCCTTTCTTTAGACTCCATTTTATTTATCTAAAATCTTTTCTAATTCTTTTTTAAGTTTTGTTTTTTTCTTAAGATCAGCTACTAGTTTTTCTTTTTCTTCACCTTCAGCTTTAGAATATTTTTTAGCTAATGATTTCATTTCACGAGTTAATAAAGCTAATTCTTCTTTTGCTTTAGCTAAACCTTTGGTTTTTTTAAGATCTGCTTTAGATGGTTCTTTATCTTCATTTTCTTTCATCGAACCTCTTTTAACAATGGCATCATATGCCTTACCAACATCACCTTTATATAATTGATCTACTATTTTTTTACCTAATTTTTCTAACTGGTTATCATCTAAAGAATGTTTTTTACCAAATCCTTCTAAATAAGACATACCAATATCTAAATAATCATAAAAGAAGTCTTCACCTTTTGGGGTAGCATCTTCTTCAATGCCTGCTTCTTTTTTAGCTACTTCTAAATCTTTAATAGCAGCAGTTAATTCTTTAGTTTTTTCAATTTCTGCATCAGTATCTTCAGATAATGTAGAGATGATATTTTCTCTGATATAATTTTTTAATTCAGATTTTTTCATTATAATAAGGTTTTATTATAAATATGTTAAAGACCAGTAATATTCAAAATTTGTTGAATACGTTCCTCTGTAGATCCAGATATTTTTTCTATTTTGCCTGCTTTATGGCCATGTCTTTTAATAAGAGTAGTAATAGTAAAATCAATTAAATCTCTATAATGTTCATCTGTTTCACGTACTCCATTATCTTCAATATCTATTCCATAAGGAGATATGTAAAAAATATAATCATATTCTCTAACAAATTCACTAGCATATGTTTCAAATGCTTCTTTATCTTGATGGGGTATTGATTTTGCATTTAAAGTAAATGCCATAACATCAAGAACTGTTCTATCTGTTATAATATCCGTTTGAATTAATTCAGCACAACGTTCAGCTAAGAATATAGTTTGACCTTTTAATGTTGAATCTGTATTAAGTGGAATACCTTGTTCCATCAAATATTTAGAACGCTCTGTTCTAAACATATAATCTTTAAATTGCTTTGTTTCCTTTAAAGCATTTACTAATGTAGTTTTACCTACACTCATTGTACCACATAAACCTATTTTCATATCCTAGTTTCTATAATCTGAAAGGTGTGCTTTCATTGATTGATTTTTATAATAAGGTAACCCTTCTCTTTGTTTTCTAGCTTCACTCCATTCTTCTTTAGTATGTTTAATACCATATAAATGATATTCACCTAATTTTTCTTTACCTTCAGGAATTAAAGCATGTCCCTCCCAGTTATGGAGTTTATTATCCCATACATAAGCGATAGTACCATCTGCTTTTTTTAATCTTTTACTTTGTGGAAACGGTGTTTTTTCTGATTTTGCCATAATTTTTGTTTATTTTAAATATACGAAACTTATTTTAATTCTCCAAAAGTGATTCAGCAACATATGTCCCTTGTGCACCACTTACCGTTATACCTCTAGCTGATAAAGCATCTCCTACGAAGTGTACGTTAGGATACTTAGTGAGTGCTAAATTGGTATAATCGACAAGTGGCTCAGGTGATAGATATTTTACTTCAGGTACATAAATACCCCAATCATCTTTAAGTGTTGGGAAAACTTTTTTCATGTCTTCAATAAAATCATACACATACATAAAGTAGGGTTGCATTGCTTTTGATATTTTATGTAATGTATCTACTTGGATAGCTGATACATTTATACCTTCAGATGTTGTTGATGGTTTTCTACTTGGACTATAATATAATCCTGTACCATCTATCTGTAATTTTTTAACTACATCTCTAGACCAATCAAATGGTTTATCAATACCTTGAACTTCCATTAGAATACCAAAATTGGTCATGTCATTTCGGAATGCTTCATCTTTTTTAGCGTGTCCATTGTACGAATGATCTCCATACGTTTCCTCAACGGCAACATAAGCTGCGTTGTTGTTTGTACAGAATGAACGTAATGATACTCCTTTGTCTTTGAATTTACGATACAATTTGAAATCATAGCTTACATCAATTAATTTTTGGAAGTGTTTTTGTGGTGCTTCAAATCTAACACCTATTTGTACTGGTTTAGGTTCAGTTGGTAAATCATATTTTTCAGCTAATACCTTACCAAAGTCAATACCTGATTTACCTACACCAAATATAAGTTCATCATATTTCATTTCATCTACTGCTCCTATAGATACAATTTGATCTTCAAAATCGATATCTGTTACTTTAGTTTCCCAAATAAATTCAACACCACCATCAACTAAGAAATCATACCAATTTTTACCTATTTCATGTAAATAATCTGTACCAACGTGCCATACTGGAAATAATCTTAATCCAAAATATGGTTTAATAAATTCTGGTTCTGCTACTGGATTTGAACATTGTACTTCCTCTGGTTTAGGGTGGAAACGTTTAAAATTATCTATCACCTGATCAAATAATTCCATCGCTTTTTCTTCACCACAATATTTAGATAATTGCCCTCCAATTGAAGTGTGGTAAGTTAATTTACCATCAGACCAACCTCCTGCTCCTAGGAAACCTGTCATTACCTCTTCATATGGTCTTAAATATGGGTCTTTACCCATATCAATAATAGTGATTTTACCTTTAAATCCATTATCAACTAGCTTAGTAGCAGCATTTACATTTGCTACACCTGCTCCAATCATTACTATGTTTTTACTCATATTGTATTCCTATTTTTAACGCGTTAATATACGAAACTTAAATGTGGCCTCCAAACGGAGGCCACAGATCTCATTTTTACTTTTACTCTTAAAAGCGGATAGGCTATGAATCTATCCTGTATGTTTTTAATTTAGCAACCGCAGCATGTACAATCACATGATGTTCCACAATTACATATTTTACAATTACATTTCATATTATTTAAATTTCCAATATTTACTTAAACCGTAATCTTCTAATTCTTCTTGTGAAGAAGCATAATCTAAAATTTCGCTAGCTGGTGTTTCAGAATCTAAAACAAATGTTTCTATTTCATCATCTAGGACTTTAAAATCTTCTTCTGCTGCATCTGCTTCTTTATCTGAAAGTAATCTATTATATACTTTATAATCTGTCATATCGTCAGCATCATAAACGATAGTAAATTCTTCGTTGCTTATTTTTTCAACGTCTTCTTTTAATAAACGACCTTCAGCTAAATATTTTTTTAAATCAAAGTTATCCATTTATTTTAATTTTTAATCAAATGTTACATCAGCACTCCATTTAATATCACCATTAGATAATAATTCTAAATGAATGTCTGGGTTGCCTTCTAGTACATCTTTACCACCTACTGAATTTAAATGTTTAGCTAAATCCATAAATACAGATCCTTCACCTCTTGAAGTAGCAGCATATTCTGCTTTTGTCCAAATATCAGATTGAAATCCTTCTTTTTCTACTACAGAGTCATTAAACATTGCTTCTACATAATCAGCAATTTCGGAATTTGGGTCAATTCCTTCTTTAAATAGCCTTCCTTCAGCTAAATATTTTTTTAAATCAAAGTTATTCATTTATTCTAATTTTTAAATCGGTTGTACCTTTTAATATTCGGTGTATTCTACCTTCTGTTATAAATATACGATCTCCCTTTACTAATTCAAAGGGCAATTCATTATCCATTTGTAATTCCCATCCCTTACCTTCTAATACTTCGATATCTCTATCTTCAGCGTCTTGATGCCAAACTAGTTCTAGTTTATTTACATCTTTCGAAAACGTTCTTATATTACCTTTATTTTTGTATGGATTCATTTTACCAAAAAGTATTCATATTTGCACCTAAACCTAATGCTGAAGCATATCTTGGTAAATTACATGACCAATATCCTGCTTTAGTTCTATCTTTTTTATTTTTGCAATTATGTCTAGCTGCAAATGCGTTACGTGCTTCTTTGTTTTTAATTTTAGCTCTTAAACCACCTGATCCAAATGATACTTTTTTAATCTTTTTAGTTTTAGGATCACGTACATAAACATAATATGCTTTTGAACCACCACGTTTTGGTTTGTTTAGTGGTACATCTTTACCTTTGAATTCGGCTTCATCTAGTTCTGCTTCATTTAATGATTTTTCTAAATCTTTTATTTTTTGAACTAGAAAAGGCACATTCCCACCATCATTTGGGTCGGCTATTCTTGCTTTTAATCTATCAATTGTTTGTTGAGTAGTTTCTTCTTTTTCATATTTAGATTCATTTACTTGACCCTTAGATTTAGCTTTTCTAACTAATGAATTCCAATTAGATAAATCATATTCATCCCAAGGTTCAACTTCCATTTTATTGAATGTTTTTTCTTGACCTGCTACTGGTTTGCTATTTAAATAATGTGTTTCATTTTGGGTTAATGTAAAGAATTTATCTACCTCTTCTTGAGAAGGCATGTTAGATTCTTCTAACATAGGTAAATCTAATGGTACAGATTCACCTTCATATAAAGCAAATTCACCTAAATGTGTTTTAATTAATGCTTCATCATCTTCACATAAATCGATTACATTACGTGAATACATTTTTCTAGCTTCTTTAATTAAAGCTAAATGTTTATCTGAACCAATACGATATACTGTTTCAAATAATGGTATTTTTTTATCTATATGATATTGTAAACCTTCAGATAATAAAGATTTTACTTTACTTTCAGTAAGTAAAGGGCCTCTAATTTTGGTTTCACAAGTATT
>Ga0213863_10000257_pt1:10000-42280 | contig 42280 bp, 29 predicted proteins | sample PICome_8_FD_160128 | JGI IMG/M metagenome (GOLD analysis project Ga0213863, IMG submission 160128) | Coastal seawater microbial communities near Pivers Island, North Carolina, United States - PICO497 | ecosystem: Environmental > Aquatic > Marine > Coastal | place: USA: North... | reverse complement strand
TCACAAGGCGGCCTTTGCGTGAGCCTGGTTTTGAGAGCTTCTGGGAGAGGGGGCTAAAAAAAAAAAGAAACTTTTGTCGTGATTACTTCGATTTTTTGGTCCTTTCTCACGGAGTTCCGTCAAAACTCTCCGCCGCCCAAAGCCACAGAGAAAAAGGTATCACACATCACCGCCTCGCCACATTCGCCATAATCGCTGCCATGACTCCTCCTTTTTCTGTACCTTCGATGTCGTTCTCGTCGTCGCGTACATCCAGGACGGGGTTATCTGCAGTAAATGCGAAAAATGCCATAATTGAAGGAAAGAGCAAAAAGTTGTTAAGACCAACTTTGAAGAAGTTTTTCGTAGCAGCCGCAGCGAGCAGCGGCAAATCAGAATGGGACAACGAAACAGGCACGGTGTATTACGTCGAAGAAGAACTCTTCTCGAATAAACAAAACCGTCCAGTGCTGCGAACCGGGGCGGAAGCGCAGACTTTGCCTCTCCCAGACATCTCCATCGTCAGCGACAAAAAGTTGCAAAAAGTGAGACTGACCAGTTCTGTTGAAAACGAAAGAGACTGTCCACCAGAAAATGGACTACCTGAAATAGCTTTGATTGGTCGCTCTAACGTCGGAAAGTCTTCTTTGCTAAATATGCTCACGGAAGGTACGAGTCATGCCATCGTATCGGCGAATCCTGGTACAACGCGGTCCATTAATCACTATCTCATTGACGCAAAATGGTACATCGTCGACCTTCCTGGATATGGCTTTGCAAAGGCAACTGAGGAGGAAATTTTATCCTGGGATACCTTCGCGAAAAACTATTTCAAAACGCGTCAGACTCTCTGTGGAGTATTGCTGTTGATCGATGCTTCGATAGAAACCCAAGATAAAGACTTAGACTACGCAAACTATTTGATAGGGAACGACATACCGTTCACAATTGTGTTCACAAAGTGTGATAGAAAGAAAAAAGGCCCAAATACTCCTACTGTGGAGGAAAACATAGAAGCACTAGAAAATAGACTGGAAGAAACGTGGCATAGATTACCAAGCATCATCAAGACTTCGAGCGTGAGTAAAGAAGGGCGAGGAGACATCTTGAAATTCATTAGTTCGATTATACTGTTCAGACGACGAGCAAATGCAGAGAAGAAGGAAAATAAGCGGCGTTTGAAAGCGAGAAATTTGAAGGAGAGAAAATACAAGGAAAAAACTTCCAAAACCAAAATGAGACAGCGTCCTCTGAAAAAGAATCTCGATCCAGACGGAAGCGAAGTATTAGACGCGGAGATAGAGGAAGAAAATAAAGATGAGGAAATGTTTCGAAAAGAAGTAGAAGGACTCAGCGAAAGAACAAAATCAATCCTTGCGCAGGAAATTCAAGAAATCAGGCGGGGAGAAAAGTAAAGTATGCATCATAGTTTTCTTTACAGGAACAGTTTTACGAATGAGCTGTCCACGGGCTCGATCATCTTCTCAGAAGCAATAACATCCAGCATCCTGCTCATAGCATTGCTACCTCTTAACGTTTGCATATTTCCAATCAAAATCAACTTTGACTTGGCTCGAGTTATCGCAACATTCAGGCGTCTCTTATCTTCTAATAGCTCTGTCGTATCTCCTCGAGGATTACTTTTTACGAATGAGATTATGACCGCGTCAAAGTCTCTTCCTTGTGCTTTATCTATAGTTAAAGACTCTACATCGCTTACTTTCTCGTCAGTCTTTAGTAGTTCAGAAATTTCATCCACTTGCGCATTGAAAGGTGACAAGACTGCTATTTTTGCTGCTTCAACTTTTCTGCGAATTAAACTTCGAACGATTTCAAGAACGAGACGCTGTTCTCCCTTGTTTACCGGTCGCTCATCAGAACTCTCTCTTGTCTGATCTTGCACCGTTTCTTCTGCGCTTGTATCAAGGAAAATGACCGCTTTATTTGGCTGTTCACTCGTCGCATTTGTCAACCATTGGATTTTCCTAGCCTTGACATCGAAGTCTTCTTCGACCGAAAGCATTCTATTCGCAACCGCATCATTCGCTGGTTTCAATTTACCATCATAAGTCAGTGCATTTGGTAGCTTTGTTAACGGTTCGTTCATCCTATACTGACATGTCAAAGAGCAGACAGCGTTTGGATTCTTATTGCACAGTTGAGCAAAAAGTGAATCTTCCATACCGCTGCGTCTCGCGACTTCAGAAGTAATCAATGGAGGCAATTGATGGTGATCACCTACCAGAACAAACGTCTTCGAAAGTAATAAAGGACCTAATATAGCTGGCAACGTTAATTGTCCAGCTTCATCGACTAAAACAACGTCAAACTCTTTTCGAGCGAAGAATGGATGGTTCAAAGCATAACATGTCGCACCAACAATTCGAGCTTTCTCAGAAGCATAGTTTATCGCATCGAATGAGCTTGCATCCCAAATTTCACCCCCGAGACGATATCTTCGAACTTCCTTGAGAACTTTGAACTCATCATCGCCAATTCTAATAAATCTTTCGCAATTTTTTGAGGGTAAACGCTTTAAAATGTTGTCAACCGCGTTGTGTGTGTGAGAAGTGATTAAAACACGCTTTTCCAATAACGCAAGAACAAGAATACAGCAGACCAAAGTTTCCGACTTTCCGGCACCTGGTAATCCAAGAACTAAAGCATAATCTGAACAGGTGACAACTTTCTCGACCGCGTATCGCTGCTCTGCGTTCAAATCGACGACAATGTCAAGGTAATCTCGTTCAAACTCCGCAAAATCATTCATATACCTTCCCGGTAACTTTATAGAAGTAAAATTTTCGTAGACCGGTTCCGCGAAATCTATTATTCTCCTTCGGGTTTCAGATGGAATGTGCATTAATTTTTGATTCTTATTCTGTGAGACATCCTTAGCAAGAGTGGCAATTAAATTTCCACGAGATCGGGCCGCCATGGCGTGACCGGCACCATCACGATCGATGCGCCATAGCTCATTCAGATTCGCACTACCTGGCAGTGATGGCTGTATCGATATATGCTCTTTACTTTGCACTCGAAGAGGCCGAGACGTTACAAGAGATAACATGTTATGGTTAATCTCAACCTTTTCGATCGTGGCACGACCAGTAACCATCAAGCCATCGTTGCGAGAAAGAACAACTCGATCTCCAGGACTAAATTTAGACAGGGAGCACTGCTCATTGGAATTATCCGAGACTATAAACTCATGAAACCATTCATCTTCATTCACAATGTTTCCAGGTGATACACCGGTGAAAGAGTCTCGTCGTGGCGTACCATCTTCCGGAGTCAACGAGATTTGTTTTTGTATATTATGATGAATCAATTTTAATCCATTCACGGCAATCCCACCTTTTCTGGAACAGACTACTTCAACATCCATCCATGGCGTCGCTCTCTTACCATGCGAAGCGCTCGATTCAAGGTCGACAAGTCGGATCCATTTATTCAACCACTCTGAATGAGATTTTGTGATATGATCTGTGCTTGCGGCGAAGATCTGTAATCCAGAAGTCTGCTCGTTCCCAGATTCAAGAGATTTGTGCAACGTAAAGCAACTTTCACGTTGAAAGCATCGTTCACACCAACTACGCGGCGACATATTCGGAAGGATTCCAGAAGCTAACTTACTATGGACCTGTGGAAGGTGCGTTCTCTCAATCAAATTCTCAGCTGGATACAGAAATCTATTTTGATCAAGAGAAGCTTCGTCATCGTCTCGCGGCTGCAACGCCGAAGCTAAACGATTTCGCTGATGCATAAGAAATGCAATTTCCAGGTTTGTCCTTTCGATCACGGTTGTTTTCCCTTCCTCATTTTGATCATCGTTCGTGTAGTGCAATACACCGAACGGAGAAGCGCCTTGATTTTGAAAATATCTCTCACCAATCATCAACGTGTATAATAAAACTTGAGCTCCGTGTTCAACAACATCCTTCCACTTGCCGGTCTTAAGCTCTACTGGAACAACTTTAACATCAGTCGATTGCTTACCAGTCCTTATTCTTGCTTCAGCAATTGCGTCTATTTGCCCCTTCAAACCTAATCTCGGAGCCCAAATTATTTCCTCAATATCCACGATCTCTGAAACTTCTAAAACATTCGAATTACTCGCTCCATTCTTGCGGACTTCTACGTGCACGCCTCCACAGGGCTGATTAAATCGACGCGCGTTTTCTTCTCTCATATTTGCTATCTGGTAGTCATTTCCATTCGCACTACTCATCTTCGAACCGAGATCTCTTGCCATTATTCTGGCCTTGCGAGATAATGCCGTCAATTTTTTGGACCATTTTTCGACACCTGAGATGACATTTCTAGCGTGCTCGATAAAATTGTCAACTGTTTTGTTGATGGCGTATAGATCTAGGGCACTTTTGCGAGCCAATCCAACGATAAAATCCTCCATACAATTTTCGTTCATCCCTGCGAAATTGTTTGACATAGCACTAGAGCCTGAATTTATCAAAGACTTTTCGGCGAGTTCGTGCAGTAGAGTTCCGAATGTAGCAGCTTCAGATGCATCTCCACCGGGACCATCACCGATGACAGTATTTATAAAAGCTTTTCTTAAACATTGAAAGGATCCTCCAAGCATGGTTGCAGACAGTAAAAGCTCGGGATGAAGAACTAAGATAAGGCCATTTGTAGCAGTGATTTCACAGTTTCCAGAAATCTCGTTTCCTTGGCTTATTGAATGGACACGAATGAGGTCATTCACTTGGACTTGAATATCTACCCAATGATCTTTCAAAGTTATAATCTTTGGCACCACCATATTACTAGACTTAAGACATGCAACAACATGTAAATGTAAAACGTTGTCATCTTTCTGTATGCGGATGATTCTTTGTGCAGCGATACGTGCGCCTTGCGAATCAATTCTCTCGAGCTTTTTCATAATCTTTTCCTGAACGTTCATATCTGATGAATCCATTTTCAATGCATTCGCGACTCGAGATACGTTTGTCGTACAATTTTCTAATGTTGTTTTTTCAACAACGGCGGCGGTGGTGTCAGTGTTCAAATATATATCATGATTTTCGATACTTTCATCATCTTCCTCATCATCCCATTCTGCGATGAACTCCTTTGGCGCAGATATCTTGGAAGTGTGATCTTCCTCGACGGGAATCGGTGGTGCTCCTCTAGGGTTTTCTTTTCTTTTCTTGTTGTTACTATCAATCGATCGTCTATCTTTCTTTATCGTTCTTACGTTATCATGAACAAAAAGCTGTTCGTCTGCGCTCCCCCAACTTAGTGAAGGCGCCGGAAACGATACACGCAGTTCAACTTTCTTTTCCTCCTCTCTCTTCTTCTTTTTTTCTTTCGAATCTGGTCCAAACTCTCGCGCCAAGGTTGTCGAAGGAGCTTTATCAAGCGTAACGGGGAATTCACCACGTACTTTGTTTCTATTGTTCTCTCCAAGATCACCGTGAGCTTCAACTTTACACCGCTGCTGCTCCTGCTCGACGACGACAACCTTGTCGGAAACCGTAGTCTTCGTTTCCATATTCAATCCGCTATTACTCTTGCCCTCTTTTTGTCTGCTGTTTGTGCAGAGTAATCGATCGAGTGCAGAAGTTGCATTCTTCTTCTGCCGAGGAGACGAGCGTATTGGCTGAGATCTTTCAGATTGTGATGTAACATATTTTGAACTCGCTGCGAAACCATAGGAGATTTTCTCGCTCTTCTCCACGGCTTGAGTGAGAGATATGAAATCACCTCCTGAACAACCATCGAGTGGTCCGTCGTTCGCTTCGGACGTGCGAACATTGCCAGCGTTCCTCGACATCGCCGCATTATCATCGCGTAAAACGTTAAGCGACGACTTCCGTCCTCGCGTATCCTCCTCACTCATAACGTTTTCCGCTTCGTGTTCCTCTTCTCTTTTTTTTTTCAAAAATGTGTTTTTAGGCACCACCCCAAAAAGAAATGAACGGCAAGTGGAACGATTATTCTTTTTGTTCGGTCACGCACGACGAGGTAAAGCGTGGTTTCTTTCTATTCTATTCTATTCTATTCTATTCTCTCTCTCTCTCTGTCTCTTTACGACGCGCGCCCCGCTTTTCTCTTTTAGCGGTGGATATACTCCTGCGCTCGCTTGCTCTCGGAGTGTTGTCTCGCGAAAAAAACTCACCATTTTTTTTCAAAGAAAATTTTAGGGACTCTTGAATTCTGCCGACGGGCCGAAAAAGAGAACAAAACAAAGAAGCTCTGGATTAAGCCGCGCCTATAATCTTCTCCACAACTTGTGTGTGCTCGCACAGGAAAAGTTGTCCTTCTCTGTAGCGAGTGAGAGCCAACGCGCGCGTCTCGAATAAGATTCTGATAAATAGAAAGAGAGAAGGAAACTGTCGGTATACTGCTCGCGCGTGGTCGGGTTATAGTTGGTGCAACAATAGGAGATTTCTTCGCGCACGCACACAACACGAAAAGGAGGAGAGAGAGAGGAGAGAAATTTTCGTAAAAAGTCATAGTGGCATAATAGTTTGAAATGCGAAAGGTAGCAGGTTCACCGTCCTCTGCTGGAGCGGTGGCGGTGAAATCCACGCTACACGATGCAAAAAACGCGGTTGGTTGGGGAAAGTATCACTGGGTACTCTTCTTAATCACAGGGTTCTGCCTCATGGCTGAATCCGTAGAGGTGAACCTGTTAGCTTTCATGACCATCGATGCTGCTAAGGAGTGGCATTTGAATCCAGTTCAAGCGAGCTCTATTGCAGCTTCTGTCTTTGCGGGAGAAATTGCTGGTTGCTCTGCGTTTGGACTATTCGGCGATAGATTTGGTAGGAAGCCTGCTTTCATCTTATCGATCGCGTTGATTGCGGGTTTCGGAGTTGCTTCTTCCTTTTCGCCAAACGTGTACGTCCTCGTCTGCATGCGCTTCTTAGTCGGCGTTGGTATCGGAGGTTTTTCAGTGCCTTACGATTTGCTCGCGGAGATTTGTCCAGATAAAATTCGTGGGCAGGTGTTGATGTCAATTTGGGTGTGGTTCGCTATTGGCGGTATCTTAATTACTGAGCTAGCTTATTTTGTTCTCGATTCGCGAGGTTGGCGGTATCTAACTCTGCTAGCATCTGTACCACCAGTTCTTTCGCTATTATTTCTTGGGTTTCTCGACGAGTCTCCTTCCTGGCTACTCGCTAAAGGTAGAACAGAAGAAGCGGAGGCTATTATGGATAAGATTGCCAGTACAAACAAATTAGAGATGAAATCATTCAAGTTGGAAGATGAAGAAGAACATCACGCGAGCGTGAAAGATTTATTCAAGCCAAAATATCTTCTTGCAACGGTTTGCGTTTGGCTTACTTCTTTTGCGCAAACGTTTTGTTATTACGGAATAATCTTATTTCTTCCAAGAGTATTGCACGTACCAAAGTCTGAAATGTTTCCGTTCAAAGAACTTATATATTCGTGTCTGGGAGAGATTGGTGGAACCATTATAGGAGTTTTCATGGTTGAATATATGCCTCGTGGAAAGGTTTGCACGGTTTCATTTATTGTATTTGGTGTAGCGCTGCCACTTCTAGTTGAACCAAATGTACCATTACCTTTAGTATTTGCTATGATTGCCCGGGCGGCTGCGCCAATATCTGGATCAGCGTCATGGCTCCTTAGTGCAGAGGCATATCCAGTAGAGATTCGCGCAACGGGACACTCTTACGGTAACATGATTGCACGTCTAGGTGCATTTATAACGACGTATTGGGGAGGTGCTCAGCTGTCAGCCAGTACTTTAGCTTATGGTTACACGGCTATATCTATAGTTGGAGCTCTAGGGGGTTGGTTCAATCCCAAAGCTGCCATGTTATTGGAATAGTAAAAATAAATACAATTATAGCTTCACCCTCACTAATAAAATCTAAACATACGCTCCTTTTAATTCTCCATCTAAATAATTACACTGGTGGCAACTTCGCACGGCAAGTTGGGCATTCTAATTTCACATCCATCCATCTACTAAGGCAATGCGCGTGAAAAACGTGACCGCAGGGCGCATGCATTTGCATTTCGTTTGGAGACATACTCTCACTCTCACTTTTAAGATTACTAAGACAAATAGAACAATCTCCAAATTTCACGTAACTCTTATGATAATTGTGCACTTCCGGTAGCCATTTAGTTAATTTGAATGTAACAATACGCGGATGAAAATAATGTTGAGCAAATAAAATGAACGCTTGCACGAACACATACAAAGAGACAGATGCGCACAAGACATAATTCGGCTCGTTTCGAGCAAAATTTTTCGGACATCCATAAAAGTATAACGGAACAAAAATTCGAGTTATACTGATTACTCCTACATACATCGGTATGAAGGGTTTCCTCGAATTTGAGTATAAATTCCACAGAATTTGCGGGAGCCAATATGAGGACAACAATAAAACGCAAAATGTCTGAAAGTTTTGCATAACGTAAATCAAGAATGCCCCGCCAAAGAAACCGGCGTAGAATTTCCCATATAAAGTGGAGAGCTCTCTTCGCAAGTCAATCCACGAACTACTATTATTTGAAGCGTTTCGTATTTTCCACACGTGCAACAGTAATCGCATCTCAAATACGGAAAACATCATAAATTCTAGAAAAGCTATGCAGGCAAAAGGTAAGAATATTTCTTCGACCACCATTCCATAGATCAGGTGACCGAGACAGAGGTACGCATCTAATATTGCCTGAAATCCAAGCGATAGTATGGAGAGCTTTGACAGCGAACTTTGCGTATTACCCACATATTCAACTTGTTTCGCCAGGGCATACAACTGAAATAGAACAGTTGCTATTGCAATGTATCCATAGTTGATTGCTTTTGCGTAATATTCTTGCATCTTAAAAGTTGTTGCATTGAGGACAAAATCAAAGCCACAGTTTTCAGAAACTAAAGTCCCCGTGATAACCGCATCGAAAGATGCATCAGGCAAGGCAGTTCTACGAGGTGTGTACTCGTTTTCTCTCATCTCATCGTCGGTTACTTTCGATCTCACTTCAATATTGTCTTCAATATTTTCAAGAAGCGAATATTTTCCTGGTTCGATGAACAACTTAAGAGCAAACTCACATGCAGAAGGATATGCCGTGGTGTTTAACGGTCCCGAAAATAACGAGTTTATTCGTTGTCGACGACGCATTACGTCATAAATTGTTTCTGTATCGTTACTAGCTTCTTTATCTTCGCTTCGTGTCGCATTTGCGTCCTTCCTCCGTGCCGTTTCCCATGCTAAGTCTGAAGCCGAAGTTCTGAGCGCCTCTCTAAAATCTGAATGATAAAAACTCTGTTCGTTTGAATTATCAAGAGATACATGCTCTAGATTTCTACTCTGTCCATGAGCGTGAATTATTCCCGTGGCGTTAAGGTACACTCCGGCGAAATTCACGTGCATGGTAGGAGCCGAAGTCGTTCGCACTAACAAGTCTCCTTCTACCCAGAAACAGTTGTTTTTTGAGTCCTTCTTCTGTTGTCGCATCTGCACCTGTAAAATTCCCTTCGAACCGCTGGCGAAGTATCTCTTATTGGGAATTTCACGCAAAGGCGTGAGGAACGACTTCGTCGATGAAGCGTGCCACGCGCCTTTAAACGTCCCAGAGACATCCTCCGGAAAATTTCTTTTTTTATTCAACAATGTTTCCTTTTCTTCTTCTCCGTTTGCGATTGCTTCGAGTTCCTCCGCGCGAACTACGAAAATGACGAAGAAAAAGACGAAGAAAGAAACGATGATTCGAGTACAGAGGAGGCACCGCCGCGTCCACATGCTCAAATATTCCCTCCTCCTCCTTCTCCTTCTCCTTCCACCTTCTCACCTCATAATTTTGTGAGCCGGAGAGAAAAGTGGAGAGAGAGACAAAAGAAGAAAAAAGAAAACCGAGATATAAAAAGCAATAATACACGCGTTGTTGGTGAGATGATGAATAAAATGCTTTTCGTTATTTCAACCAAACGTTAGCTTATCTATGTGATGTGTGTTATTTATTAGCATGTATATAAAGGTATATCTCAATCAAGTTAAAGCCCGTTATCTTTCTGAAACTTTTGAATGGAATCTAAAACCATGAGCGTAATCATGGCGTGCGGGGCGATTCGCACATAGTACGTGGGAAAGCCAGTGTAAAATTTCAGCGGACCACCTTCGGCAAACGTCTTCATCGCGCAATCCGCCATACCAGAATATGGGAATTTACCCGTCACTGGATCAACTTTCTGCTTTTGTAACATCGTCTTAACGTAATCAAAAGGTAACGAAAAGAAGGAGGCAAAGAAACCAGAGATGGATGATGCGATGAATGTCTTCGGAAAGCCGGTGAAGCCTTGCTCAGCTAACATCTCTTTCGCTTGGTCGTTAGAGGCAAGCATACCCATATTGAGAGCCATTGCACGAATAGCGGTGGTGCTCGCACCAGTGAATAAACCTCCAACGCCTTCGTTCTTGACGATGTCGCTCAAAGCGTGAACAACACCAGTGTAATTTCTTCTTTGATCGGCAGGTAATGTTTTATCCGCTTGCATACGAATCAATGATAAATCTGCAGGTGAACCAAAGATGGCACCTAAACCACCGGCCGCTAAACCAGCTCCGGCTTTTTGCGCGAGCGGCAAAGCCTCGCCGTTGTTTTGTTTTTTCAGGTAATCCACGAGCTCAGCGTGGATACCAAGACGAGCCGTCGTGTACGTCGCTTGACGCAACAGACCGGCAGACAAACCGGTGTAAAGGGCACCAAAACCATCGTTTTTGATGATCCCGGCGGCAACACCGATAGGTCCCCCAGAAGCGCCGAGTTGTAATCGAACTTTGACGATATCGATCGGCTGAATCACGCACGTCGCGCCCATCCCTGAGAGACCACCGTTCATGAATGGCTTCACGGCTTTCCAGACGGGGTTATCCGCCATAGTTGTAGTTGTCGTCATCTGATCTACTTGTATCTGTCTCTGTTTGTGCGAGTGTGTGATAGAACTTCTACTTTCTATGTGCTAGTATTCTAACGAAGATTACTCTCGCTTTTTCTTTTTTATGTGTATGGGGGCCTCTCCGCCGCCTCTTCGTTCAAAAATTCTCTCTTTCTCTCTCCTCTGTTTTCACTCTTTGCTGCTCTGTTTTTTCCGTCCCTGGCCGTCCTCTTTTTCACACAACACACACTGCTTCTCGCTTCTCGCAGAAAAGTCCTCATAATAAAAAGAAAAAAGAAGAAGAAGAAGAAACAGAGGAAGAAGTTAAAGAAGAAGAAGAAGAAACAGAGGAAAAGTGAATAAGGAAAAGTTACAACAACGCAATCATGGTGCTCAACGATCTTGGGAGTAAGTTAGCGAACGCTTTGAGCTCGTTGAGTAAGCACACCGTCATAGATGAGGAGATTATGGAAGATGTCTTGAAGGAAATTACAAAAGCTTTACTGTCCGCAGACGTAAACGTCCAGTACGTCGTTCAGATGAAGAAAAATATCGTGAAAGCTGTAGATATCGATGATCTCGCCGGCGGCATCAACGCGAAGAAGATGTTGGAAAAAGCTGTGTTCAACGAGCTGTGTAATATGCTTGACGGGGGCGACGCAAAATCGGAAGTGAAGGCAAAGTTTGTTCCCAAGAAAGGAAAACCAAACGTCGTGATGTTCGTGGGTTTACAAGGTTGCGGTAAGACAACAACGTGCACAAAGTATGCGAGTTATTACGCTCGGAAAGGATTTAAGCCAGCATTAGTTTGCGCAGATACGTTTCGTGCGGGTGCTTTTGATCAGTTGAAGCAGAATGCGACAAAAGCTAAAATTCCTTTTTATGGCTCGTATACCGAGTCAGACCCAGCAAAAATAGCAGCCGAAGGCGTGCAAAGATTCAAGGAAGAAAAGTTTGATTTAATCATAGTAGATACGTCAGGTAGACATAAGCAGTCCGAGGCTCTTTTTGAAGAGATGCGAGCTGTAGACGAGGCCGTAAATCCAACAATGACTATATACACGATGGATTCCTCCATGGGTCAAATGGCGAAAGATCAGGCGGAGGCTTTCAAATCCGCAGTCGATGTTGGTGCGGTGATCATGACGAAGACGGATGGCCATTCGAAAGGCGGGGGTGCAATCGCGGCAGTAGCGGCCACTAAATCTCCTATTATTTTTGTTGGTACTGGCGAACATCTTGAGGACATCGAAGCGTTTGATACACAACCTTTTGTTTCGCGCTTACTTGGACTTGGTGATTGGCAAGGTTTAATGGAAAAGTTATCTGACGTGGTCCCCGAAGACCAAGGGCAGAAATTAGTCGACGGCATTACCTCTGGGCAGTTCACGATGCGTTTGTTGTACGAGCAGTTTCAAAATATAACGAAGATGGGACCAATGTCTCAAGTCATGTCGATGATTCCCGGAATGGCAGATGCGCTACCGCAAGGTTCTGAGAGAGCTGGCCAGGCTAAAATTAAACGAATGTTGTGTTTGATGGATTCTATGTCAGATACGGAGCTAGACACCTGCAATATGAAAATATTAACGGACAAGAAGCGCATGATTCGTATTGCTCGAGGCGCTGGGAAAACTCCACAGGCATACATAGAGTTGCTAGAAGAATTTAAGCGGTTGGCTAAAATGATGAAGGGGATGAAGGGGATGAAAATGCCAAAAGAAGGTTCACGGGGTCGAGGAGGAGGACATGGACAACAGCAAGCTATGCAGCAGCAGATGTCACAAATGATGTCAGCGTTACCCCCGCAAATGCGCAACATGTTCGGTGGCGAAAAAGGGTTGATGAGTATGATGCAGCAGATGGAGAAGGATCCTTCTATGATGAATAAGATGATGGGTATGATGGGCAACAAAAGATGAGAAATTAAAAGCAGCACCCAGAGAACCGCACGAACTTTGACCACGTAGAGCGCATATTTTTGATATCGTTGAGAATACCACCACGTAGTCGCGTAGTATTAGTATTATAATATAATAAATGGAACAGTACCTCCTACACGTGCATCGTGTAGTGTAATAACTTTACTTTTAAGAAAGAGAAATATAGCGCGTTTTCCTGAACTCTCGCCTGGCGTCGCTGAGTGAGTTGTCTACAAATCTCATTTTCAGTTGGGGTCAGACTTCACAAAATATGCTGCGTCGCGCAGTTTTGCACAGTTTGAGGGCAAATACAATCCCAAATTTGAGATGTTTTGCCTCCTCTACGTCGACTCACGGGGCGGACGTCTCCGAGATACAAGACGTTAAGGAGTTGGAGAAACTCATAGGAGTTGAATCTGAGAGGAAAGCAATAATCATAGATTTCTATGCGAACTGGTGTAACCCCTGTAAAATATTAACGCCGCGTTTAGTGAAAGCTCTGGAAGGAAAATCTCGAAGTATTAAGATGGTGAAAGTTGATGTAGATTTGTTTCCGAATATCGCGGAAGCTTTAAAAGTCAGTTCGCTCCCGACAGTGATGCTTTTTCATAAGAGCACGCTCGTCGAACAGTTCGCAGGCGTGATAAACGAAGACGAGTGCGAAAAGTTTATCCAGCGAGCGGCTGAAAGAGTGCTTGCAGACACACAAGACGAAAATCACGAGGATAGTAAGTTTCTGGAAGACGAGGAAGCTCAGAGCACCTCGGAGGTGGTTGATCTCGCATCCATCCATTCAAAGGTTGAAGTCGCCTTACAAGGCTTGGCAGAAGGAAGTTCCGCGAGTTCTGCGACGCAAAGAGCTGCTCTCATCGCTTTCACAAATTCCGAAGCTTCTATGCGGTCGGCTCCTGCATTTCTACAGGCTGAAATATACAGTGCTTTGGCGATGATTGAGCTGAACGAAAACAAAGCTTCCCTTGAAAGTGTTGAATCATTGGTGAACGCTGCGGAGCAAATATCAGCAGAAGCAAAGAAGGAAGGAAGTGGAGCACCTCAAGTATCATTCCCTGCCATCGCAGCTCGCGCTCGCCTGAAACTTAGAATTCGTGCGAATGAACATAATATAACATTTGAAGACCATGCGAAATGCATATTTGAATACGAAGAAGGCAAAGCGAAGTCTTTCGAGCTGAGTTTAAGAGCGGTATTAGCTTCTGTAGTAGTATCAGATTGGGAGAGAGCATGCAACTTTTCGCTCGATTTACTCAAATCAAAAAGCGACATCCAGGGGAAAGAGGATTTGAAAACACTCGGTCGAGAAATATGCGTTGAGGTCATCGATTCCATAAATTTTGGTGCGACTTCCGCCTTAGCAGAAAGAACGCGAAGGCGTCTCGCTTCTATTCTTTTTGCTTGATAAGAAAGTGCAAATAAGATACCGTTGTAGTAGAAATAGAATAGATACAGGAATAGGAACCAGGTACGAAAAAAATACAGCTTCCGCTCTTAAAATTACAATTTTTCTATTGCCGTTTTGACGATTTCAACGGCAGATGGTCTCATGTTTGGGTTTCTATGCAGACACATGATTATTAAATTCCGTAAAGCGAGACTCCTCTCCCTCGGAATTGAATCTTTTTCTTCTCTTGAAGTGCATTCGCGGAATTTCCTTCCAGTTGCGACTTCATACAACATAGCACCGAACGAAAAAATATCACACGAAGGTTTTGGTTTCGCATCAGCATTCAAATTCAGCAACTCTGGAGCTACGTATCCTCCATCACCATCTTCAACGCGCCACGCGTGACCAGGTGCCCATGCTAAGCCAAAATCGCCTATTTTGAATGTTCCCTGACGATCAATGAAAATATTCTCTGGTTTCAAATCTAAGTGAAGGACTGCGTGCGAATGGATATGTTTCAATCCACTCCCAACCTCATAAATTAAACGCCATATATCGCGTTCTTCTAATACAACGCCTGGTCTTAATCGCTGCAAAACAGTGCCGAGCGAGCCACACTCACAATATTCAAATTGGATGCAGAATAGGCGCTCCTGCTGCCATCCTCGGAATACTTTCACCACGTTCTCGTGTTCCGGTAAATTCGCCACCGCCTCGAGCTCTCTCATCGCGGATCTTCGATCTGAATCGCTCGTGAAGGGCTTGTGCCGTTTTTTTACGACGAAAGGTTCTCCCGTTTCCAGACCGGTCACGAGCCATACTTCCGCGTTTACGGTTCTACTTAATCTGCGTTCGTAACGAAAGTGGGCATCGAAGCGAAAGTTCGAAGGCAAGGAGTTTGATTTTTGACGTCTCAGATTCGTAACAGCTAACAACTTTGTTTCGTTTAAAGAGTTCATGCGCATTAAGCCATCCTCTGGCTTCACTTCCTCTTCATCAGGAAAACTTGGTCGGTGCATAACTGGACGAATTAAGGGAGGAGGCTCTCTCTCCTCCTGGGAGTTTTTGAATAACGTGGACACTGGCGTAGGAGAACGTGGAGAGATCAAATCTTCTTCCTCATTCTCTCCTCCAACCCTCCTTCTCGTCGTCGCATTCTTCTCACTCGTCTTATTCTGTTTCTCCGTGGAGACGCTCAGATCCGGTGTTAGTAAAACAGAAACCGGAGAAAATTGCAAAGAAGATTTCTTCCTCGAATTCTTATTCACCATCGTCGTCGGCGTGTTCGTCTCCCCCCCCTCTTCGCCACCACTTTCTCGTAAGGACGTCATTCGCAAGCGCGTCATTATCGGGGTCAGACTGTTATTACTCATCACCTCTCGATTTTCATCGCACGCTTTTCTTGGCGGGCACAAAAGGAAAGTGATGTATGAGGGCACCCTTTTCAATGAAAGATGTTTTGTTTTTGAATTTTTTTCTGCCTTTTCGCTCTTCTTCTTTCGCAATTTTTTCGCTTCTTTTAAAAAGAGGGGACCGAGCGACCGCCTCCCTGGTGCAGGAATTCAAACGCACTCTCCTTCCTTCAAATGCCACAAATCGAAAGAAAAGTAATCGAGATTACTTTTTGATTGAACGCGCGCTTCAGCGCCTACCTGTAATTTATTTATTTCTTACACGCACGCGCGCTCGAGAAAAACGAATACGATCATGGGCGAAGGAAAAGAGTTTGGAAAGCGCTTCACGTTTGAATCGAAGTTGAACTGTCCGGCGACAGTCTTCCTCGTGGACAAAGATACGGAGGATTTCCGCGAATTCCACATGAAACGAGTGGGAACAAAAGAGGCTGAAACTTTACGGACGGGCGTTGAACTCGTAGATTTAGATAAAAATGGAGAAGAGAAAGAAAAGAGATTCGTCACGGTCGTACGCACTGTCCCGGGGATAAAACTTCCGATGGTAGTGAAGCCTTTATTGAAAGGTGGACACGTCGAATTTGTCGACACGCGCAGCACGTCACCGAACGCCCTTGACGACTTTATGAAGGGGAAGACGAAGACGCACGAGACAATGTTTCGAACGGTGAATAATATCACAAAACATGCCGTAGTAGACGGGGTGATATCAATAATTCCAATAACAGCAACAACGTGTAAAGTCGTAGCTAGCGGTTTATGTCACGTCACGCTCGGTTCTCTCGGTAGACTGATTGAGAACATAATCGTAAACGGGATTGGGAAATCCTACGAGCAGTTGCCAGAAATTTGCGACGAATGGCTCAAGCATAAGCGAGATGTTTTGAAGAAAGGATCCGCTAAGAAAAGTGCAAAAGTTTCTAAATCAAAAGCTAAGACAGAAGATAACGAAAACGATAACGACAGCGAGTCATCTTTTGCGACGGCGTCGACTGAATTCAACGAATCCGCAGGAAGTTCACAAAATCAGATCTTAGATATTGATTCATTCGCAGCTCCGCTGACACCCATATTTAATAGTATCTTATCTTTTAGCGGCTTTGGTGGTTCCTCTTCTAATAGGGACGAAGAGGAGGAGGAAGATGAGTTAGATGGTGATCTGGAAGAAATGAAAAAAGACATTAGCTTTGAGGTGGTGGAGCAAAGTATAGATGCCTCAAACGCGAACGGTCTTGGTGGTAAGAAGAAAGTAGTAAAAGTAGAACGATCGATGAAGAAAAGCAGCAGTGGTTTCACTTGCTGCTTCGCATCGCCTGCGGTTGAGTCTTGAATAGTTCTTTTTGTCGCATAGTTTTTATAGTATTTGTGTTTGTATCCAACGCAACTGAAGCGAGCTAAAAAAAGTTTATTCCTTCTCAAAAGTTTGCTTATTTGCCTGAGCATTGTAAAAATCTGCAACTTGATGCGCGTTAGTCGCCATTTCCGGCTCTTTATCGTCTCGACTTCTTAAAAAGCGCGGAAAACGTAAAGCAATACCCTTGTTTGGATCCACTAAACCCATGGCAGCTTTGTGCGTTGGAGAGATCGACAGATCAGCCGCTTTCACTTCCCAAACTAACTTTGCGTCAAACCATAAGTCAGGTTCCATACCTTCAGGATATTTGTAGTAAGAGCGTGGAGCTTCTATTAAATGCGGTTCAAGCGCTTTCGACAAGGTTTCCAAATCGATCTCGGAAAAGCCAGTTCCAATTTTGCAAATCGTTTGAAACTCTTCTCCATCTTCGTCGTAACAAGCGAGAAGAAATGCTCCATACACCCCTGTCCTTTTGCCTCTGCCATGCCAAGCACCGATTGGGACCAAATCTAACGAGTCTCCGCATCCTTCCATGTAGTCTTTCTTCAACTTCAACCAGTTTAATGAGCGCTTGGAGGGTTCGTATGTAGCATCCATTGTCTTTACAATCAAACCTTCGGTATTCGCAGCGATGGATTCATCCAAAAATACCTGCAGCTCCTCCACATCCCTGCTCGTTTTTGCAGTGGCAAACAGGAATTCACCTTTCGTTTCTCGGAATGAACTATAAAGCGCAAGACGCCTAACGCTCATCGGTTCACGCAAGAGCGATTTTCCGTTCAAATATAAACAATCAAATGCGTACAACGCCACTTGCACTTTAACGTCTTCAATTTTGATATTTTTCTTTCCTCTAGTACTCAAAATCTGAAAAGGAAGAATCTTATCTTGCTCTCTATCGTACGCCACGGCTTCACAATCGATGACTACTGAGGTTATTTTCCCGTCTACGTTGTTCAAGTAATTTTTGAATTTCGAAACGATATCAGGGAACTTTGGCGTGTTATCTTCCTGATTTCTGGAGAAGATCTTTATCGATCCATCTTCGAGCAAGTGCACTTGAGCTCGCTCGCCGTCATACTTATATTCGCACGTAAATTCAACGTCAGAAAATCTGTTCAAAACTTCCGCCACACCGGTCGTTGGCTTTGCCAACATTGGTTTCACTGGCGCACCTGGTTTAAATTGACATTTCTCCTGCAGACCGTCGATGCCAACATCCAAGAGCGCTGGGACAACCAAGTCGTAGCTCGGACATTCCGAGAAAACAAGCTTCACAACATCCACGGCTTTCAGGAGTTGATCTGCCAAGGCATTAGCACCTAGCTTTATACCTGCAGTTTTATTTGCTTCTAAAACGATAGCATGCGTAAGAGCAGCGTTCACGGTTTGCTGAGCCAGACCAATGCGTAACTTTCCTTGTAATGCCCTCACTATGTATCCAGCTTCGCTGCCTTTGGCGGCAACGAGTAATTTCTTAATTCGTCCCTTCTTTTGATCGACTGAATTCGTTCCTGCTGTAGTAGCTATGACGCGGAACTCCTGTAAGACGCCTTTCACCGTTAACGGTGCGGGCTGGAACATTGTCCGTTGCGTCGATCGGGATGCCATGGCAACAGAACCCAAGTCGCCAGCCTCGCGGTAGTCAGCCTTTATGTTTGCCTCTTTGCGCCCAGTTGCTTCGGCCAGACATTTAATCAAAGTCGCATCTCCTATACCGAGATCAATACCATCGTGTTGCGGCGCGATCGTGTTTGAAGCCAAGTAAACTGCTGCGAGCAAATCTCCAGATAACCCACCACGAATAATAGATCTGAATGTATTCGTCAACAAGTTCGTGATCTCCAATCGTTTCGTTGTCTCGGCAATACTTTCAAACGTATCCGCAACGATTCCAAATGGTGTTGCCGTATTCTCCTTCCAAGATGAGATCGATTCCGATGATTGGTCGATATACTTCTGTGCAAGTTCAACTTGTAAGGCTCCAACGCCGGCTTCAGATTTTTCCTTCCCATTTTTTGACTTTGTTTTCTTCTTCGCTTTTTTTTGAACAGAAGCAGAAAGTGGGCCTTCGACGTCTTCGATTTCATCATCATCGTCTTCCTCCTCCCCCTCTTCATCTTCTTCTTCTTCGTCATCAGATTCACGCGATGCTTTGTATTCTTCATCCTTTTCATCGCTCACGTTGGCAACGCTGATGTTCTTCTTTGCATCTTTCTCATCTTCTTCTTTTTCCTCCGTTTGCTTAAGTGCTGCTGATGTTTTTGGTTGTTGCTGCTTTTGTTCCAATTTCAACTTTGCTTGTTCTGCAAAGGACAATGCTTTCGCGTTTGCGTCGAGAACTTCGGATTTCTTCACTAGTTTGCGCTTCTTCGCGGCAACTTCGATGTTTTCTTTCTGTTGCGTAGGCGAATTGTTCTCTGTCGTCGCCGTGGTCGTCGTTTCCGTCGTCTGTTGTTGTTCTTTCTGATTTCCTACTTCCTCTCGAGCGTCGTCGTCTTCGCGCGCTTCGGCGCCATCTTCGGAGGACTGAGCCTTCCTCTTCTCGAAAAATCCTGCCAAAGAACTCTGTTTCTTAGCGGATGTGGGCGGAACGGACGACATCTTTTCCGTCTCCTTTTTGTGAGTATGTGTGTATGAGTGGCGTATCTGATGTCGGAAGTCTAAGATGTGTGGGGAGGAGATACAATTTTTTGAAATACGAACGAGTTATTTTGAATTTTTACCATCCCAGCATCCAGAGTTCCAGACTGCAGTCGTGCGTGTCGGTCAAAACTCGAATTCAACTCTATGCATGCTGTGTGTCATCCAATCCTCGCATACAGGGGTGGTGGTGGTGGGGGAGAAGGGAAACGGTTGAATATAACGGTCCACTAATTACGCGAATAGCACAGAGCAAGTTACAACATTTTTCAAAACTACTTCTATTTTTCCCGTTCTCGAGACAAGGACATTTTCTTCTCACTCAGCCTTCTTCGCCAAACTCCTTCGTAAACCGCTCGTGTACTTCCAAGTCAGCCGCCGCTACCGTTGGCCTCGCTCTCAAAAGTATCTTCTTGAAATCACCCAACGTTATGGGTGGAGGCATTACTCGATCCGCATATCCTAAGCTGGCAAGTTCATCTAGCGTCGAGGCCCAAGCGGAAGGATCTCCCGGAGAGCAGGGCACGTAATACTCCTTTGTTTCGTCCTCTTCTTTAGTGACCGTTTTAAAGTGCGTTGCCTCTTGCGTCTTACGAACGGGTTCATAAAGCACATCTTTAACGACATGATCTATGTCTGATCCAGAAAAACCGGGTGTTTGCACACCCAAGCTTTCAAAATCCTCGTTCGTCAAGTCATGAGGTGTTTCCCCGACGTGGACTTTGAACATATGCGCTCGCGCCGCCGCTTCCGGAAGTGGTATATAAATTCTTTTATCAAAACGCCTTCGCACAGCCTGATCCAACGAGTACGGCGTATTTGTCGCGGCTAAAACTAGAACTTTCCCAGCCGAATCGGAACCAACGCCTTGCATCTGCACGAGTATCTCTGTTTTAATGCGTCTGGACGCCTCAGACTCACCCGACTCGCCTCTAGCCCCGCAAAGCGCGTCTATCTCGTCGATAAAAATAATCGAAGGTGCTTTTTCTCTCGCCATGGAGAACAAATTATTCACTAACTTTTCCGATTCACCCATCCATTTCGACACCAAGTCTGACGAGCTCACCGAAAAGAAAGTAGAATCTGCTTCCGTTGCGACTGCTTTAGCTAAGTATGACTTCCCCGTTCCTGGTGGACCATACAATAAAAATCCCGACCAAGCTTTTCGCTTACCCGTGAAAAATTGAGGAAACTTTACTGGTAAGATGACAGCTTCTTTCAGAGCATCTTTAGCGAGGTCTAATCCTGCTACGTCGGACCACTTTACGTTTGGTTTTTCAGTCACTATCGCGCCTCCAAGTTGTTGTTTCATTTTAAGCTGCTCCGCGCTATCCTCCTTTGATGTGCTACCACCAGCGTTTGTGGTGGCGGCGCCGTTCGAGCCTGGTCGTGCTTTCATAGCCTCAGGATTTCCCGATTCCGTGGCTTGATCCGTTGCATTCTTCTGCTCAGCTACAATTTTATGCAACTCTTCGGCTCTTTCGAGATATTCGTTGAACTTTCCTTTAATGGTGTCTTGCATCCTTGGATTCTTTTCGTACTTGAGATAGCATTTGAAATGATCTAGTGACTGCATGTAGAGCGTAAAAGCGGTTTCATAATTTCCCGCTTTATCTTCTTTGACCGCTTCTTTTACTATGCTTATCGCCTTATCTCGAATTGCCGCACCTCCTTCCATCTTTGAATGACCAAACTTCTCTTGACACAAAGGCACTCAAACACACACACACACAAACAGACACAAAGAAAAGGGATTTCTCTCTCTCTTTTTCGATTTTCTCGCGCTCTCGCTCGAGGCTCACAGAAACAAAAAGATTTGTTTGCGCGCGAGTTGTGCGTGCAAGAAGGATGCGTGCAAGGATGCGTGTATATAAAATGACGCGAATTGCGCGCGAGCTTTTTTTGCGAATAAGAAATCTTTCTTCTTGTCTTTTCTTTCGCGCAAAAAAGGAATTTTTGAAACGACAAACCTTCGAAAACTTTGTGTGTTCTGACTGACGAATGAGAGACACCATACTCCTCACAACTCACAAAGAATAAAATAATTATGTCTTCGATTCTTCGCGCTTCGCGACGTCTTTTGGGTAGTAGCCTTAGCAGCAGCAACAGCAGTAGCGCTCTTTCTGGATGTGGGAGTAGATTCGCAGCAGTCGTGGGAAAGGGAGGAGAACGCTCGATCGCGACCACGACAAAAATAAACGCAGGCATGGGGTCGCCAACAGGGACTGCGCCTGCCCCAACAGAGCCTTTAGAGGAAGAGCACGAACTGATCTGGGATGCGGGAGATAAGCACCCAGAAACTGCGCTGGACAATTTACCCGCGAAGATAGTTGGAAAATACGAAGCTTTGGGTATGCTCGTCGGTGCTTTGTGCTTCATGGGTGGAGTGTACACTTTTGCCGGCTACTACGATAAAGCAGCGTCTCGACCCTTCGTCGAACGCGACATGGAGAAGAGCTTAAAGAAAGAGTTAGGCGGGCGGTAAAGTTGTAAAATAAGAAACCAAAACAGAACTAATTGAACGTAAAACTCTAACGCGGCGCGTCTGCTGTTGTTACAACCTGCGATATCTATTGTTACTAGTACTACTTTCCAACTTCGACGTCGATTAATTCTCTGTTTTTCACTTGGGCTTTGAAGTCAGCGTGCGCGTCATCCCACACTTTTTTTGAGTCGTAACTCTTCGCAGACGCCGATCGATCCGGAAGCTTTAGCATTTCTCCATGATTCTCTTCGTCTTTCAAGCACTTTTGCCACCAGTGACGCATCAACTCCACGCTCTTTTTCTGCGCAGTTACTCGGATCACGCGATTATTCTCGTCGTAATCTGTAACTTCCCAGGAGCCGTAAGTCAGCTTTCGTCGAATCGGCGTGAAACTTTTGTCGGACTCGTTAAACTTCAAGCCGCCATTGGCGTTGTATTCCTCTTCTTCATCGTATTCTTCCACTTCTTCTCCAATCGGATGTTCCCACTCGCGGTCGAACACTACTTCTTTGCACAGTGCGATTTTAACAGAAGTTTCTGTGACATCTACGCGAACGTCTTTGGCCTTTGTCCCGAGCGGCGCCAATACCGAAAGCGTGACATCGCTCGAGGTTTGCGACCACATGTAATCGAGTTCTCCCGCGCTGTTTTCGTTCTCTTCCGTACCGCGACTGCTTTTTTTCCTGACGTAAATGCCGTTTCGGGTGAACTTTTCTTTCCTCCGTGCGATGGCTACTCGCCTTCTTTCCTCTTTTTCTTCTTCGGAAAAGAGACTCGTCGTCTTTGTTTCGTGTTTTTCTTCTTCTTTTTCTTTTTCTTCTTCTTCTTCTTTCGACGACGACGGCGGTTCTCGAAACATTATCGTGCCGGGATGTTCGCGCTCAAACTGTTTACCTTGCTCGATCCATTGCATCTCACGGAACTCGCGTTCGCTCATCATCTTCTCGTCTTTTGAAAGATGATTGTCTTCGGACGAAGTCGCAGAAGGAGGCAGCACGTTGAAGTCGACGCTTTCGCCGCTTCCAATCGTCACTCTCGTCGGTTGGTCCAGTTTCGTCACCTGCGGTTGCTGCGGGAAGTGCGGCACGTTTTTATCGTCCTCACCATCATCTTCACTCTCGTCTCCGTAGTCTAGTTTATCCCACTTCGAGTAATCAACCATTGTTATTATAAAAGTATTTTGTGTATCGCTCTTCTTCCCGTGCGTCGTGGGCCACAATACCATTAATTATGAATTGTGGTGTACTGAAGACAATCGCGCAAAGAAGACACAACAAAATGACACATTTTCGCGTCAAAAAAAGTACACGCACACAAGAATAAAACTTTGGGAGAGAGAGAGAGAGGAAAAGAGAATGTATGATGTCGATGTGGAGCGTTCGTGAGTCAGACGACGCGGAGGAGCAAAACTGGTCGCGATCCCACCACCCGAGGAGGCGTGAATAAAAATCTTTCTTCTCTCTTCTTCTTCTTCTTCATCGTGCACTATCACGACGACGATGACGAGCAACGGGAGCAGGGAAATTACAAAGAAGAAGAAGAACAAGACGACGACGACGCGTAAGAACCGTAAACTTTTAGAGCATTTGAGCTTAAAAGCTACCACGACTACTCCGTCGAAATCTTCTTCGCACCCTTTCGATGTGGACGCGAGCGACCACTGCGAAACTCCTTTTCAAGCGTACAAAGATATCGAACCCTTTCTGTTTCGAATCGCTCTGAGTTTGAAGAAAACGAAGGCGAGTTTAAAAATATACGACCCGTATTTCTGTGAAGGATCTGCGAAGGAACATTTGAAACGACTCGGTTTTGAAAGCGTTCACAACGTCAACGAAGATTTCTACGAAAACATCAAGAAAAATACGATTCCAGAATATGACGTGTTGCTTACCAATCCTCCGTATTCGTCAGACCACTTCAAGCGAATATTGAACTTCTGCGGGGCGAGCGAGAAACCTTTCTTTCTTCTTCTCCCAAATTTTGTCTGCCGTAAAACATACTACGCCAACGAAATAACCAGTCGAAAGAAAGAACCGTTGTTCTTAATTCCGGACGAGCTGAAACCTTATCGCTATTGGGCGCCAGGAAGGAAAGGATTTGAAGAGCGGGCGAAAGGAACCACGCCTTTTATAACGTTTTGGTATCTCGAGTTTGGTGACGCGATTGACAAAAACGAAATTCGTGGTTGGTGGCTCAAGAAATACTCGCCTCATTCGAGATGCGAACTTCCCGCGCCAGAAGAAAGTCTACCGCAACAGCAACGTTTGCAAAAACGCAGCAACCCAAACAAAAGAAGACGAGAGAAAGCGCAGAATAAAAATATACTGAAAGAGCCAAGAGAAAAAAGCGGCAGCATCTACTACGACCCAAACGTTGCCCAGAAAAAGAAGAGGAAGAAGCTAGAATCGAAAGAAAGAGTTTAAAGAGTAAAGTCAGAGAGGGGTGAGAAAGGTTTACTTAAGTGCTTGTGCGTTTGTTTGTGTTCAAATTGTAATTAAAAACGTGCGTTTTTCATCTACACGCTGCTCAAAGCGTTTTTCAACAGAAGAGTTACAAGAATGAGTTCTCTTTTCCATGCATTTTTTTTCACACACATCGGCACACAAAAAACATTTTCATGAAGAGGTACCTCCTCGCGCAACGACGCCTTCTTCGGGCGGCGCTCTCCTCGACTACAGAAGAGGGGCATCGCCATCTGACGATACGGAATAATGTCAATATTCTTGCGCCTTCACGACAACGAGGTATGAGGAACTCATTTAAGACGGAGACGACAACAACGACGACGCCCATGATGAAGCAGGAGCAACACCAGCAGAAACAACAGCAGCAGCACGACAATCACCTTCTTATGAACACGATGAGCGCCGAAGCGTCCGGGGAGAAGACGCTCAAAAACGATGCGGAAGAAGAGGAGGAAGAGGAGGAGGAGGAAGAGGAGGAGGAGGAGGAGGAGGAGGAGGAAATAATCAAAGAGGGGATGAGAGAGGAAAGAGTCTTAACGCAAGAAGAAAATCGGTTCATAGACGTGGACGAAGACAAAGACGATATAAAAACAAAAGCGAGTAATGATGACCCGTATCGACGTCTCACTCATTTATATTATACGCTCGAACGGTTGCAGTACCAGTTTCCTTTGCATTACCGACACCCTATTTCAAAACATTGGGAACTGGTCGACAAAACGTTCAAAGTCACCGAGGAATATTCGAAGTTGAGTCCGCCTAAAAGAAAGCACGTGTGGTTGAATACGGTTTCAATTCTCTCCAGATTGGCATTTCACGAAAACGGATACAGAAACCATATAATTTTCGATGATCCACCATGGGGAGCAGAGAAACAAAGTCAATTCGAGACAAGGGTAAAATTTAAAGTCTGCGCCGCGCACGCTGTGACGAACATTCTGTTTTTTTTTGTGTGCCCGTCCCTTTTCTTTGGAACGGAAATATTGTTGCGCCCGGAAGGTGTGGACGGATTCCCTCAAATGCAAAATTTGGCAAAGGTTTTGAACGAGACGTTTCCTTCAGTCTTTGAGAATGGCCTCACCGAGTTTTTTGCCGGAGTAGCCGCAATTCTTACCTATGTGTTCCGTAATCAAACGGAAAAAGTGTATCTTACTTTTGCGAGTTTTTCTGCATCCTTCCGCAACGCGGATATGATGAAACGTATTTTACAAATCAAGTTGTAAAACAGGTAGATAGATTAATGATAAATAGACAGTAGATTAATAGATAGATAGTACCGTGGATTATTAGATATTACATTGCTCTTCACGCGACATTTTGCTCTTGCTTTTTCCCATTCTTTTCCCATTCTGATCCATCCGAACTTTTCCCGCCGGCGCCATAAGGAACAAAAGCAGGTCTCCCCTCCAAGCCTAACTCTTTGAACAAGGCAGAATCTTCGTTGTCGTCGTTATTCGGGGTCGTAAGTAACTTATCTCCCGTAAAAACAGAGTTGGCTCCAGCCAAGAAGCACATAGCCTGAGTCTCGTCGGACATGTTGATTCTCCCAGCCGATAATCGGACGACAGTTCTCGGCATTAAAATGCGTGCAACCGCAATTGCTCGAACCATTTCCAAGCCTGACGGAGCAGATAGATTTTCGAAGGGCGTTCCTTTGACCGGGACCAGAGCATTGATAGGAACGGACTCTGGATGTTCCGGTAAACTTGCTAAAACGTGCATCAAAGACGCTCTATCAGACTCTTCCTCCCCTAAACCGAGAATTCCGCCGCAGCATACAGATATACCAGCGTCGCGAACTGCAGCTATGGTATTCAGGCGATCTTCGTACTTGCGCGAAGAAGTAACTTTTGGATAATACTCAGGGGACGTGTCTAAATTATGGTTGTAAGCAGTCAACCCAGCTTCTCTTAATTTCACGGCCTGATCCGGCGTGAGCATGCCTAATGTTGCGCACACTTCCATTCCCAAATCCTTTACCTGTTTAGTCATCGTAAGTACGCGTTCAAATTGACCTTCACCGACTTGGGAAGGTCCCCGCCAAGCCGTGCCCATACAAAACCGCGTCGAGCCCGCAGCTTTTGCCCGTTTTGCAGCCTCGTAAACGTCATCAATTTGCATCAATTTCTCTGCTTTAAGTTCTGTTTCTTTCTTCCACGAGGAAGATTGCGCGCAATAGTTGCACGTTTCCGGGCACCCTCCAGTTTTTATAGAAAGTAACGTGCACTGTTGCACTTGTTTGGGGTCGTGGTGCATCCGATGGACGGTCGCCGCATCGAACACGAGCTCTAATAAAGGCCGGCTGTACATCTCTCTAATCTCTTCTTTCGTCCAATTATTTCGCACTTCTCCGAGAACTCTTTTTGCGTTCGATGCGGCTGGCGCCGCGAGCTGTGAAGACGTCGAGAACGCTCCGCGAGTGCTGATTGGTTTCGTTAATTTCGAGGAGGAGGAGGAGGAAGAGGAGGAGGAGAATTCCGCCGCCCGGGGCGAAGAGGACGAGGAAAGCTCAACCGTTCGAAAGAAGATTCCATTCGAACACTGTTTGAGACCGACGTAAGCGGCAAAATCAGCGCCGAGCGCGTTAAGTGTGCGCCTCGCGAGTTGCCGACCCGACATCTTCTCTCTTCTAATTAAGAGAAAGGGACGGAGGGCCAGAATAAAATAAAGTTGTTTTTGGTTTGTTTGAGTGAGTTTTCCCTCAAAAATCCTCTCAAATCTGTCTACTCGTATTCCTCTTCTCTGCCCAAACAGATTTCGTGGGGGGGTTGGATAAAAGCGAGGCACAAGATGCCGTGAGTGACGACGAACAATGCAAACAGATGTACATCGCATACGCTGCAGCAGGCGGCATCGCGAAGATGTTTGCAGACTCGGAGGAGAGAGCGAAACGAGACGCCGCGTAGAAGAAGTTGAAGAGTTCGTTATTAAGATTTCCCATCGAAAACTCTTGGGAACGGAAGAAGAAGAAGAAAAAGGAAAAGAAGAAAACGACAAAGAGGATGAGTTTGCAATCGACCCGTACTTCTTTGACGATGGATATTCCGTCGCCGCAACGACTGGTTTTGCTAGAGTTTGGGAAGGAGCGAGCGTTTTCACAGATTTTCTGGTACAGGAGTGTCCCAACCTGACTTTGCGAAAGAATGTCGTGGAGCTTGGAAGTGGTGTTGGATTGTGTGGAGTAGCAGTTGCAATCGCTAATGAAGCGAACGTCACTCTCACCGATCTCCCATCCGTTGTTGAGGGTGTTTTAAGGCAAAATATTACTCAAAACAGTACTTCTCTCACAGAAAATGGTTGGCATCGCGTTATCGGCCCACAAGGTGGCTTGGCTCGAGCGGTCGCCTTGAACTGGGAGAAACCCATGGATTGCCATCATTTGACTGCGTCAGAAAAGTATATAGATGCTGTTGATGTCATAATTGCGGCAGAATGTATTTGGCTCGCCGACTTATTGGATTGTTTCTGCGAAACGTTGAACATTTTGTTTGAACGCGAGAAAAAATTGCGCAGTCGAACGCCGCAGTGCTTCATTTGTTGCCGCGACCGAAGTAGAAAAGATTCAAAAGTGAAAATTTTCGCCAGCGAAGAGATGGTAGAAGCAGCGTTCAGTAGACACGCGTTAGCGTTCGACGTCATGCGAGAATTTCCAAGTACAATTGAGCAGAATAGATGCGTAAAAATTTATTCATTATCGAAGAAATAAAGAAAAACTGTGTGCCAGGACGTGGTGCTTTTCATAGCATTTACGCTCCTTGCGGATGAGGATATTTTATCTTACACTAAACATTGACACGCACTCGTTGTCACTACTACTGGAAGATTCATACTTCACTTTTTTTCTTAATAGGATTGCCAAAGAGACTTTTAATCATATCGAGACTCATCATTCCTTGTTTTGAATCTATGCTTGGATCATCGAGCGCCTTTCGTTGTTTAAACGTTCGAAGCAGTCGTGACTTTTCTTGCTTTTCTCGTAGCTTCGCCATTCTCATTTGCTCCTCGGGAGATTCTGGTGCGGAATCAGGATTTTCTTCCGCGCGTTTCTTTCGACGCTCTTCCATAGATGCTATCATTTTGGCCTGTTCTACTCGCGCCATGTAAAAGTCGCGTTCTTTTTTGGCCATTTCGAGCTCGAGTCGTTGGCGCTGCTCTCTAGCCGCTTTCTGATACTCAATCTCCTCCATGAGGTTATCCCATTTGAACTTTGGGAGATATCTAATGTTCCATAGATCAGAGTAGTGCGCACTTCTTCTTTTACCACCAACGGGTTGTCCATTGAGCATTTCTGCCGCGCTTCGAGCCTTTTTTTTATTCTTAAACTCAACCCATCCTTCGACGAACTTCTTTCCTGTATTGCCTTTGTATTTCTTTCGCAAAGCGCGCTGTTCAGGATCTTCTGGCGCTAAATACATACGTTCTAATTTACCGAACTTTTCGAGGAGTTGGCGCAACTTTAGAGGCTTCATGAACGGTGGTATGCTTCCTAAATACACCACGCCTCTCTTCTTCAATTGTTTGTGACTCTGTTCTATTTCCTCCTTGGAAACGACTTTTTTTCTCTCCTTCTTCTCTTCGTGGTTGAAGCCGCCAAGTTCAACAAAATCCAATTCTTCTTCTTCTTCTTTGACGCGTTTGCCAGCCTTTTTCTTCTTCCTCTTCCACTTTTCGTCCGCATCGCGGCGCGATACGCGCTCATCTGGCAACGCTTCATCATTCTTATCTTCTTCTTTGTCTTCTTCGTCTTCCAATAAATCGTCTCCTTCGGTAAAGTTCTTCTTCTGTTTCTTCTTCGTTTTCTTCCTCGTCCTCATTTCGTCGTCCTCATCGTCTCCCCGGGAACGACGACGATGGAGAAGATGCGGACTCCGAACGATATCCATCCTTTGTCTTCCTCTTCTTCTTCTTCTTCTTCTTCGACTTCTCTTTCTGCTCGTCCTTCGTCTTGGTATTCAAGGCAAAGTTGGTTTGTTGTTGTACACGAGTTGAAGTTGTGTGAAGTGATGAACTTTTTCTCTTCTTTTTCTCTTCTTTTCATCTGTCTTTTCCTCATTCTTCTCATTCTCCTGCTCCTGATTCAGCGCGCGTTTCCGCTATTTTCTTAATTTCCTTTCTGCGAAAAGCAAGGAAAATCTACCATCTGCGACATGTCCGCCAAGCGTCAAAAAGTAAGCGAGGAGGATGCGAGAGGAGGAGATTCACTTCACGTTCTCGGTTCCGTCGTGTTTGATATCTTATTCTCCCCGAAGAGTTTGCCAACTCCCGGGACGACTGTCTTGAGCGAAAATGTAAAAAAAGCGCCCGGAGGCAAGGGAGCAAATCAAGCCTACGCTGCCGGGAAAGTGTTGTCATCATCATCATCGACTTCGTCTGTTTCATTTTTCGGTTGCGTTGGAGAAGACGAGTTTGGTGCAAAGTCTTTGGAATCCTTACAAAGCGTCGGCGTAAATACAGACCACATCCAGATGAGGAAAGAGAAGGCAACAGCGATAGCTTCTGTGGTTATCGATGAAAAAGGGGAGAATCAAATTTGCGTCGGGTCGAGTGCCAACAACTCGACCAATGCAAAAGAATGGATAGAAATAGTTGAAAAGCAAAAGGAAAAGCCCGCAGCTTTGCTTTTGCAAATGGAAATACCTCCGAGTGAAGTGTTTGCGGCAGTTCGATATTGTTCTGAGAACGGTATAATATCGATTTTGAACGCTGCGCCAGCTGATGAATCAATTCCAACAGAAACGCTAGAAATGTTAAATATTCTGATTGTAAATGAGCACGAAGTTTTGCAAGTTCGCGACTCTGTACTGCGAGAAGGATACGCTATGTCTATTCCGAGAATTTATTCCAACGGCAATACCGATGGTCCCGAGCTTTCGACAGATGTTGTTGCCCAAGATCCTCGCGCAGTTGCACATCAACTCGCTCAGTCGTTTCAACTGATTGTAATCGTTACTCTTGGAGAAGAAGGGTGCGCAGCAATCTTACCCGTTCGACCTACAGAGAATGATGCTTCAACTGGAGAAGAACGCGATGCGATAGATACAATATACTCAAGTGCATTGAAAAACTTGAAAAACGAGGAAAAAATTGTAAGTGCCGTGGGAGCTGGTGATGCATTTGTTGGCGCCTTTTGCGCGTATCTGGTTGAGAAGCGCGACATTCACACGTGTTTACGAGCGGCTTCAGCATGCGGAACTTTAGCCTGTTTATCGAATGGAGCAAGGGATGGCGTTCCGACTCGCCAAGATCTTGACGAGCGCATGCACGACGTTGAGTTACTAGGAGTATGGGGCAAACTGGGCATTTCTGAGGAAGCTCTGAAATGTCCAGCTGTAGACTGGTGTCGATTGAAAAAGAAGTAGGAAATTGTCACCAATCATACAGTACAATGCGGTCGTCGTAATTAAACTCTCTCCAAAATACTTCTGTGTGTGCATATATCTACTCAGTCAGTGGCTCATCTCTCCATATTCGAATATGTCAGAGTGTTTCGCTACAAATTTTGCAACTTTCGGAGCTTCCAAATCGTCGCGTTTCAGCTGACTCTCGTTTGGTTCTACATCATCGTAATAGTGATACTTAAGTTTTGCTCTATCTGATGTGGGCTTGTTCCATCCTTTGGCGAATCCCCAAAGAGTAACTTTTTCGCATCGTTCTAAACCAAAAAGCAAACCGTAGAAACCGTTCGAAGCGGCGCCATCTTCCATGGTGTCCAAAACAAGCTGATGAAAGTCTCCATCGATGACATAGATATCACCATTGAAGCGCTTCTTAAAGTTTATGAACTTCTGCATGGTTTCCTCTACCGTGACGTGCTGTAGAAGTATCTCTTTTTTGCTTTCGTGAAACCCGAGGTGTTGCGTGTTCAAGAACCTGATAGTTGTTTTGCTCCCGACGTAGTCAGACAATCCATTCGTCGTAGGTCCTCCGTTGAAGCGAATCACTGCATCTGCTTCATCTATGTACTTACCATACTTCTTTAACTTCAAGGACCCGCCGTTACCTACGATCGCGCACGATTTGTACTTTTGAAATCCTTTGAAGCGCGTATCGACGACTGGAAACTCGTGAAGAAGCTCTTTCGTGATCCGAGCGACTCGTTGCCAGCCTCGTCCGCGAGGAGGATCTGCTTTCGCCGCTTCTAAGTCACATCCCCGAGGAGGGCTATCTGAAAGACATTGTGACATGTACTTAGCGACTCGAATAGGCGAATTCCGTGCAAGTTTCGAATATTTTTGCTGCGTCATGATAAAGTCTCCGTTGAAGCCATCTTTGAACATGTTTCGAAACAATCGCGTTCTCTTTGGTCCTCCGGAACCGGAACCGCCATTTGAACTACTCCTACTGCTACTGCTGCTGCTACTGCTACTGCTACTGCTGCTGCTACTAATTAGACTACTGCTTTCATCATCACCATTTGCAATGTCATCGGATGACAATCGAGACACGGAGGAGCGTGAGAAGGAGTTTGATATTCTTTCTCTTTCGATGCCATTCTTCATATAGCTTCTCTCATCTTGATTTCCAAAGCGAACATCATGTGCCCCCGTGGTTGCTGAATGCTGCAGAGAAGAGGACGTCGATTTACGTGGAGTAATAAGAAACCCGACGAGAATGAAGAAACCGAAGAGGCACAGAAGACGGAAGCGCGTTCTTTTACCCGCGCGTTTCGCACCCGGCATTTTTACACCCTGAAGGGCAAAAGGAAGTGAGGAGAAAGAACAACGATT
>Ga0213863_10000257_pt1:0-2500 | contig 42280 bp, 29 predicted proteins | sample PICome_8_FD_160128 | JGI IMG/M metagenome (GOLD analysis project Ga0213863, IMG submission 160128) | Coastal seawater microbial communities near Pivers Island, North Carolina, United States - PICO497 | ecosystem: Environmental > Aquatic > Marine > Coastal | place: USA: North Carolina... | reverse complement strand
CGCGAGTCGTTGCGCGCGCTGTGGAACATCGACGCGGACGACGCGGCGTCCGTGCGAGCGATCGGTGATGACGACGTCGCGACGGCGATGTCGACGTTTCTGCGGCGCGTGGCCGAGGACGGCGATTGGTTGTCGCGCGTCGCCGTCGTCGCCGTCGCGGAGGGACTGTACCTGAGCTGGGGACTGCGCGTCGTCGACGACGACGTGCGAAAAGTCGCGAGCGGGCTCGTCGACCGCGCGAGCGCGGAGCGCGTGTTATACGCCAAGTGGGTGTGGCCGCTTCACTCGAGCGAAGAATTTCAACGCGCGGTGTGCGCCTTCGTGGAGGCGTTTAACGACGCGTGGCGCGACGCCGACGACGACTCCAAAACGCGCTGCGAAGCCGTCGTGCGAGAGATGCTAGATTTAGAGCGCGCGTTCACCGAGTTGTTATCATCATCGTAGTCGAGCCGTCGCGCCGTCGAAATCGAGCCGAATCGAATCCACTCTCGTCGCCCGCCGCGCGTCGAGCCCGAGTCGCGCGCGCGCCTCACACGCCGACGCGACACGCGCCGCGCCGACCGTCGCGCGCCATCGTCATGTCCGACGACGCGCGCGAGCGTCCTCGCGCGTCGCCGGACGCCGCCGTCGCGTCGTCGTCGTCGCGTCCCTGGACGCTCGCCGTCGCGCTGCGCGCGCACGACGCCGCCGTCAAGTCCGTCGACGTCGCGCGCGATGCCGACCGCGCGACGACCGTCGTCAGCGCGTCCGCGGACGGCGACGTGCTCGCGCGACGATCGAACGGCGCGACGTGGGAGCCCCTGGCGCGCTTGCGCGGGCACGACGGCGGCGCGCGCGCGGCGAGGTGCGCGGGACGCGCGCGAGACCGCGTCTTGTCGGCGTCGTACGATCGAACGGCGCGCGTGTGGACGCTTCCGAGGCGCGCGAACGACGCGGGCGAGGCGACGCGGGCGAAATCGGCCGCGGTGGTGACGCTGCGAGGGCACGGGGATTACGTGGTGGATTGCGCGTGGAGCGAAGACGAAAACTTGGGCGAGCTCGCGACGACGGCGAGCGCCGACGGCACCGTGCGCGTGTGGCGCGCGGAGACGGGAGAGTGCTTAAAAATAGTCGACGCGCGCGAAGAGGGCGTCGGGGCGGTGACGTGCGTGGACGCGCGCGCGACGACGGACGACGCGGGGACGACGTCGGACGACTGCGTCGTCGTCGCGGGTCTGATGGACGGTTCGGTCAGGTTCTTTCACGTGCGCACGGGGGCGTGCGCGTTGATATTGGTGGGTCATCTCGGCGCGGTGACGTCGGTGGCGACGCCGGATGCGCCGGAGACGTGGATGGATTCGGCGAAGGCGCGCACGCGCGTGTGTTACGGTTGCCGAGACGGCGCCGTCGGGTGCTTTGACGTGTCTTCGGATGAGGGTGGTCAAAGCGCGGACGTGACGCACTTAATGCGTCGACGGACGCATCCAGACGCCGATCTCGAGGCCACGACGAGCGTTAAATTTATCCTCTCCAACGCGCAAACGCTCGCGTCGTCGTCTGAAGACGGCACGGTGAGAATATGGAACGTCCAGCGCGGCGAGTGCGCGATGGTGTTGACGGGACAGACCGCCGGCGCGTCCATTGATTGCGTCTCCATGCTGGATGACGTCTTGGTCAGTGGTGGTTCCGATGGGAGCGTTTCGATTTGGGAGAAGAAACCGCGAGCGTCCACTGAGGAGAGTAGACGCGACGACGACGACGACGACGAGGCGACGCTCGCGACGCGCGCCGACATCGCCCTTCGTTGGCTCTTGCGCCGGGGACCTCAAATTCGCGTCGACGAAGTCGACGAAATCGAAGAACGCCTCCTCGTCGCCGCATTCGACGCCGCGGATCGAGAAGCGCGAGCGTTGCTCGCCGTGCGCCCGCCTGCAGACGACCGCGAATGCGGCGTCTGTCGCGATTCGCTCGCCGTCGGCGAACTCGCGCAGCTTCCTTGCTCTCACACTTTTCACGCCGATTGTCTCCTTCCGTGGATGCGAGTGTCGCACCAGTGTCCTCTCTGCCGTGAAGTCAACTACGAGTCCGGCGTCTCGCACGCCCTGGCGTGCGTGCGCGTCTTCGCTCCCGCGCGTCGGCCCGCGATTCGCGACTCCGGCGCCGTTTCGATCGAACTCGCGACGCCGACATCCTAGCGCGCGCGACGCGCCGCGCAGCCATTAGACGCAGTAGCCTAGCCACCCTCGTTCTTTTCATCTCACGCGCCTCTCACTTTCAGCCAACGGAATGGGTCCACCCGCGCGCGAATGAATCAAATCAATCAATGAATGACGCGACGGGCAAAAATGCCCGCGACGGGCAAAAATGCCCGCACGTATAAATCGCGATTTTCAGACTCATCCCTCTAAATCACAGTAAGTATGTAAAAACGTTTCAAAACTTTTTATCTCACTGAAGAGAAATGCCATGTTGAGAATTTTTCCGACACGAGTGGGTACACAGTACTGGCGGGCTGGGTAAA
>Ga0213863_10000253_pt1 | contig 42484 bp, 42 predicted proteins | sample PICome_8_FD_160128 | JGI IMG/M metagenome (GOLD analysis project Ga0213863, IMG submission 160128) | Coastal seawater microbial communities near Pivers Island, North Carolina, United States - PICO497 | ecosystem: Environmental > Aquatic > Marine > Coastal | place: USA: North Carolina... | reverse complement strand
AAATTAAGTGAAAATCGGTTACTGCAGTTTAATAATTTTAAATATAAATTAGAAATATAAACCTAACATATCAGGGAAGAAACGGTTTAATTCAATAATGAATCCTGCCGTAAAAGTCATCCAGATTGTTAAAAGAACAGGGGCTGTTGATAGATATTTTTGAAAATTATCCATAGATTTTAAAAATAAAAATAAATAAGTTTATCTCGGTGAAACCGTTACTTCTTCTTTAGCAGCAACTAAATCACCACTAATTAATTCTTGCCATGCAGATATAGGCCAAATATACCCTGTTGACATGATACGTAACGCTAATGGAACATTAATAATAATTTCACTTTCTGCTGGGTTTTTTGTAGTACTAACAGCACGTAAATATTTACGACCAACCCATCCAATCCAACCAGAAATATAAATAAAACCAAATCCTGGAAGAATAAATTCAGCAGCATGAGACCAACGTCCATCCGCAACTAAATGCGGTAAACCATCATTACCACATAATAATTCAGAACGACCATATTTTTCAAATCGGGCCTGTGTTCGGTCAATTTGTTGTTGTAAAGCAAGAGCTGAAGGAGATTCAGCATCATACTTGGCTTTTCGTTGTTCTAATTTCTTCACACTTTGATTTAAACGTTTTGTAAATGCAGCAGATTCACTACATTTCGTTAAACCACCAATTTCTGCTACAGCATGTTGAGGTGTGCAAGCGATCAAAAAAGCCATTAATAAACTTAATGCACTAAAATTTTTCATGAAAAAAATTAAAAAAGATTTTTGTTTTGTTAAAAAATGTCAAAATAAATTACGATGTATTTATTTATATTATAGTACATTTTTCTAAAGAAAAAATATTAACAATTGTACTATTCAGTCTTAATTAATATTTTTAGCAGCTTAATTGTAGAAAACAACCTACTATAGTTGTATAAAATTATAAATGGTAATAATATTATTAGATATAACTTCAAGAAATTCTCGAATATCTCTTCGTAACAAAAATTGAGTTAAAGGTTTTGATTTCTATTAAAATTTTGTTAATTTTAAATAAAAAACTATTTATTAATGTTTATATAAGTAATTCATTCTTTAAATACCCAAAATTGAGAATTCTTAATTTTGGGTATTTAAAGAATGAATTATTCTAAATCTTTACGGTTAGGGTTACGTGATGGATCACTTGATAAAAACCCGAAAATAAATAAAGAAACGAAGAAAATAACTGTTGTATAAACTAAAATTTTTAGAGTTAACATTAAATTTTTCCTAGGAATTGTAATTAATAATATTAATTATACTTAAATATTAGGATTATGCATTATTTAAGTTAAAAATCTAAAATAATAATCCTTGGACCTTATCCGATGTTTGTGAGCTTAATAGAAAAGGATAAATACGTTGAACAGACATATCAATAAATTTTTGATTCTGTAATGATATAAAGCCTTCAACAATTAAATAATCATTCAATTTATAAAACTCTTTTACTTGATAAGCTAAATCACCCCAAATTTTTACTTTAATAAGATCCACATGTTTGCGGTTTCGTCCTAAAACGTATTTTCCCGTAAATTCTGTCATCGTCAATTTCAAATCATAACCAAAAAACTGTTGTTCTGGTTCTTTAACAATTTTAACAATAAGACAAGCATAATTCATAAAAAGGTTCTCTTTTTTATAAAATCAAGTTTTTCTGCTTCTGAACATCTTCAAAATTAATATCTTTTAGACGCTTAAGCATTTTTATGAAATAATCTTGGAAATAATCATCTAACCTAACAATTTTTTCTGATTTTATTTTAAAAATTTTATAAAGATCAAATGTCGATTTCGAAAAATCATTTTCAACATTTAAGATTTCAACGAATGCTAGACGATCTGTAATATTCTGTCCCCATTCAAAAAACGATAAAAATTGTTGAGCAAATTTTAAAAATGGAATCGGAATTCGTTTGATTTCTGCAGTTTGACCTGCTAATTGTTCACATAACTGAATTATTTCAGATGATAACCAGCCTTTAGGCCCACCTAAGAAGAATGTTTGATTTTTTGTTTTTGGTAACTGTAATGTGCGTAAACAGAATTTAGCAATGTCTTGTGTATCCATATAAGACACGCAGGTATTTTCTGAAGTAATCCAAATAGGCTGATTCTCAAGAATTGGAATTGCATATTGACCTATTAAACCTTGATAGAAACCACTTAAACGAAAAATTGTGTAAGGAATTTCAGATTCTTTCAATTTAATTTCAATTCCTTTCTTCATTTGCATTAACGGAATATCTAAAAATTGCTCTAAATTTAAAACCGAGCAGAATACGAAATGCTTAATATTTGCAATTTTTGATGCTTCAATTAAAGCAAGTTTGCCATCCCAATCAACTTGTTTCATTGTTGTTGGGTCATTTGGACGACTTGTTGAAGCATCGATTACCGCTGTAATACCTCGTAAACATGGAGGAATAGTTTCAGGTAAACTTAAATCCCCATAAACTAATTCTGCTCCCCACTCTTTTAAAAACTGGGCTTTCCGTAGGTTCCGTACTAAACAACGAACTGAATAACCTTTACTTAATGCTTGTAACACTACTTGACGCCCTAGTGTACCTGTCGCGCCTATAACCAGTAAACTCATATATTTTTATTAGAAAGTTTTAATAATATTAGAAAGTAGTCTATAGTTTTTTAATTAAAAATAGTACTTTGTAAAATATCTTGTGCTTCAATATTAACTAATTCTTTTTTAGTTAGCACTTGTCCACGACTATCAAAAATACGATTTGCTTGTCTCATGCGTGCACGATCTAAAGCATTTTTAATACTACGAGCGTTAGCAAATAACGGTTTTTGTTTACGTCGTTCAATATAATTAGTTAATGCTATTTCTGCATCAGGTGTTAATTGATATTGTTGCTCTTCTAACATCATCTTCGAAATTATTAAAAGCTCATCCGTTGTATAATCAGGAAAATCGATATGATTTGCGATTCGAGATGATAAGCCTGGATTTGATTCATAGAATTTATCCATAGGCTCTTTATAACCAGCTAAAATTACTACTAACTCGTCACGTTGATTTTCCATTACTTGTAATAAAATTTCAATAGCTTCTGAACCGTAATCTCTTTCATTATCAGGTTTGTATAAATAATACGCCTCATCAATAAATAAAACCCCACCCATTGCTTTTTTAAGAACTTCTTTTGTTTTGGGTGCTGTATGACCAATATATTGTCCTACTAAATCATCTCGTGTAACTGTTAATAAATGACCTTTTTGAATATAACCTAATTGATATAAAATATCGGCCATTTTTAATCCAACAGTAGTCTTTCCAGTACCAGGACTACCTGTAAACGACATATGTAATCCAGGACTACCTGCAGTAATACCTAAATTCTTTCTTACTTTATCAATTAATAATAACGCGGCAATTTCGCGGATTCGAGTTTTAACAGGAGCAAGACCTACTAATTCTTCATCTAATAAATTTAAAATTTTTGCGATATCCGTTTTGTTGTATTCTTCTTGTAAATTTACCGATGTACTATTTAGCATAATTAATTTTTATAATACATAAATATGTTTATGTAATAAATCGATTAATAAAATAATCGATTTATTAAAAAAGGGGGTTAGCTTAAAATTGCTGCGGGGATACTTGAAAGACAAATAAATGCAAAACTTGCACTACCACAAGCGCCTACGAAGAACCCACCTTTAAATTGGTTCCATGATTTCTTTGTTTGGAATTCACTACCATCTGTATTTTGAAGAGTGTAACCATAAATTGTTAACCCTAAAGTTAAAATTATGATTAAACCAATTGTTGACATAAAACCTGCTAATAAAGCTACATCAGAATTGCGTAAAGGTCCTAATTTTACAAATGGTCCAATTAGAAAATAACCATGCGCTAATCCAATTTCTAAACCTCGTAATAATGGAGTTAACCCAAAACGATAAGCAGGTAAATTTTTTAAAATAGATCTTGTTACCGCCGATGATGTAATTGGTGTTGCTAAATGACCAACAAATGGATCATCATTGTACGGTTTGATAAAATTCGCCATAATCTTATAAATATAAATTTAAATTAATTTAATAGTAGAATTTTTTAATTGAAATCAGTTATTCAGTGTGAAAATGAAATTTATTACTGACCAAAATATTAATATATATTACTATATAATATATATTAATATATATAAAAATTTTTATAAACTTCATATTCATAGAATAAAAAATATTATGACACTTGTTATTGATTATCTTTTGTTAGTAAGTTTTTGCTTTGCTGTAGCTGCAGGTTTATATTTAGGTCTTAAATCGATTAAATTAATATAAACTTTAATAAACTAGAAAAATGCAAGAAGACATTCGTCAAGATATAATAGTAGGTTCACGACGCTTTAGCAATTATTTTTGGACCATTATTCTTTTCATTGGTGGATTGGGTTTTTTACTTGCAGGATTTTCAAGTTATTTTAAAATTAATCTATTACCATTTGCGAATCCCACATCACTAACTTTTATCCCTCAAGGTCTAGTTATGACGTTCTACGGAACATTAAGTCTAGCAATTAGTCTTTATATACTAGCTACATTAGTTTGGGATATTGGTAGTGGGTATAATGAATATAATAAACTTGAAAGTCTTGTAAAAGTCGTTCGTCGTGGATTCCCAGGTAAAAATCGAGAGATTCTATTAACATACCCGTTAACAAATATTCGGTCGATTGGAATAAAAATTTCGGAAGGGTTAAATCCTCAAAGAACTGTTTACTTATGTTTAAAAGATGAACGAAAGATTCCACTTACCCCTGTTCAACAGCCAAGTACAATCTCAAACTTAGAAGAAGAAGCTGCTGATTTAGCAAAATTTTTAGACTTGAAACTTGAAAATTTATAGATTTTAATTGATTTTTTTGTCCGCATACATTTATACTATGCTTAGGTATATGCGGGCATAGTTTAGTGGTAAAACCTTAGCCTTCCAAGCTAATGATGGGGGTTCGATTCCCCCTGCCCGCTTTTAAACCAATTATTGAATGAGTAACAATCATTATTAAAAAAGGAGACCATATTATTATGTCTGGTGGATCTACTGGAGAACGTCCGTTCTCAGATATTATTACAAGTGTACGTTATTGGATTATTCATAGTATTACAATACCTTCTCTTTTTGTATCAGGATGGTTATTTATTAGTACAGGTTTAGCATACGACGTTTTTGGTACTCCTCGTCCAAATGAGTACTTTACACAAGATCGTCAACAAGTACCATTAGTAAACGATCGTTTTAGTGCAAAACAAGAATTAGAAGATTTAACTAAAGGTTTATAAATATAATTAAGGTATAAATTATGACAAAAAATATTAACCAACCCGTAGCTTATCCTATTTTTACGTTTCGCTGGTTAGCAATTCATGGCTTAGCAATTCCAACAGTATTCTTCTTAGGTGGAATTACAGCAATGCAATTTATTCAACGATAAATACATAATAAAAACGAGGTAAAATTCATGACAGGTCCAAATCCTAATAAACAAGCAGTAGAATTAAATCGAACGTCTCTTTATTGGGGCCTTTTATTAATTTTTGTTTTAGCCGTATTATTTTCAAGTTACTTTTTCAACTAATAATTATAAGTAGGAGTTTTTTATATGTCTAATACTGGTAGAATTCCTTTATGGCTAGTAGGTTTAGTTGGTGGTTTAGCAGTAATTGCAATTCTTAGTTTATTTCTTTACGGTGCGTACTCAGGTTTAGGTTCGTCTTTATAAAATAAACAACTATTTTTTTAACAATTACATTTGAGAGGGCTTATTTAACTCAGTATCAATTATTTAATATAATTCTTGGCAAGTTTAGAGGTCCAAAAATGTTTAAGCTTTATAAATATAAATTTATAGATTTAAACGACACCAATCTTCTTGATTGGTGTATAATTCTAAAATTTAAAGTCGCGAATTCAAGCTTTCAATTTTGCTTAGTTAACTCAGTTAAATGAGTTTAGAAGTTATATTGTCTGACTTGTCTTTTTTCTTTACTATCTTTTAATATATTAAATTTCTAAAAATTGTAAATATATATTTAAGACAAACAAACAATTAGTTTACAGAATCTATAAAGTTGAAGATGTTGTATACGAACCTATGCTAGAAAAGATCTCGTTAAGAGTGTTAATATGGGCAATACAGGATTTGAACCTGTGACCTCCTGCTTGTAAGGCAGGCACTCTACCGCTGAGTTAATTGCCCTTTTTTTTTTATTTTCTATAACAATATATATATACTTTAAAAATAACGTGTTGTCAATAGTACGTTCTGTAGAATCTACTATTGACAACACGTTATTTTTAAAGTATATATATAGACATAGGGTCGATTCCCGAGTGGCCAAAGGGAGCGGATTGTAAATCCGCTGCGTTATGCTTCGTTGGTTCGAATCCAACTCGACCCAGTCTACAGTAGTCTAAATTGTTTTTACAATTTTTTTGTCTTTTCCTCAGGAGAATCTATATTGGAATTAGTATCCATTTTTACATTCTCATCTACCGAAGCTTTTGTTTCAGTTTCAGTTTCTGGATCTTGTTCCAATTCTAGTTCTAGTCTTACGTCATTATTAGTAAGTCGTTCAACCATTTCTAACTCTGCTTGTTGATAATGAACACCCTTCATTACAGCATTTGTTTTACCTGGGCTAACCATTGGATAACAGTTTTCATTTTCAGTAATTAAAATATCAAATAAAATTGGATATGGATAATAACGATACTCATACAATGCTGCGTGGAGTTGAGTCTCGTTTTCAACATTCACCCCTTTAATTCCATACGAGTTTGCTAAAGCAACAAAGTCAGGTTGACCTTGGTCCATACTCGAATGTGAATATCGATTTTCATAAAAAGACTCTTGCCATTGACGAACCATTCCTTGCCAATGATTATTCATAATCATGATTCGAATTGGTAAGTTATACTGAGCTACTGTACCTAATTCTTGAATACACATTTGAATACTCGAATCACCTGTAATACAAATAACTGGATGAGTCGGATAAGCGATTTGTGCACCAATAGCTGCAGGTAAACCGTACCCCATAGTACCTAAACCAGCACTAGAAGCCCATCGTCTTGGACCACAATGAAGGAATTGTGCGGACCACATTTGATGTTGACCTACATCTGTAGTGAAAACTGCATGTAAATATTGATTTCCGATAGTATTAATTACATACTGTGGTGATAATTTATCAATAATACGTGGTACAATTAAAGGGTATGTTCGTTTCCATTTTTGTACACCGCGTAACCATGATTTTCGTTTTGTAGAAATTTTATATTCTTCAGTTTCTTTACGTGATTCTTTAAATATTTCATAGAAAATTTGCTTAATATCACCCACAATCGATAAATCAACAATTTTATTTTTTCCAATTTCAGCAGGATCAATATCAATTTGTATAATTGTGGCTGCACAAGCAAAGGCATCTAATTTACCAGTCACTCGATCATCAAAACGAGCTCCAATAGCAACTAATAAATCACATTCACTTATGGCAAAATTAGCGTACGCTGTACCATGCATACCTAGCATTCCCACTGAATATTTATATCTTTCTGTAATAACACCTTTTCCCATTAACGTTGTTGTAACAGGTAAAGAATACGTATCAGATAATTGGAATAATTCTTTATGTGCATTTGCGGTAACAGCTCCTCCACCTATGTATAAAAGTGGACGATTTGCTAATTTCATTACCTCTAATATTTCCATAATACTATCTTTACTTGTATGGTATTGGAAACGATAGCCATGGAAATCTAGCATCTCTTTTTGTGTGATTGGGAAATAATCTGGAAGTTTTTCTGATCCAACGTCTTTCGGAATGTCAATTAGAACAGGCCCAGGTCGACCATTTTGTGCTAAATAAAAAGCTTCAGAAACAATACGGCAAAGATCATTCGGATCCAAAACTTTATATGAGTGCTTAACAATGGGTAACGTTATTCCAAAAATGTCAGTTTCTTGAAATGCGTCTGTCCCTAAAAAACTACGACCAACTTGACCTGTTATTACAATTAAAGGAACAGAATCTATGTGAGCATTAGCAATACCAGTAATCAGATTTGTCGCACCCGGTCCTGATGTAGCAAAACAAACACCAACTTGACCTGTGACGCGTGCGTAAGCATCCGCAGCATGAATGGCACCTTGTTCATGTCGCGTTAAAATGTGAGTAACAAGTTTTTGTTGCTCCCAGAAATATAATTCATCATAAATGGGTAAAATCGCACCACCTGGATAACCAAAAATGTAACGAGTACCATTTTGTACTAATGTATCTAACAAAGCATAAGCACCATTTTGAAGCTGTTTTTCAGCTTCAGCTTGTTTTTCAGCTTCTGTTCGTTTTCTATTATTTTTTATTTCTTCTTCAACAGCTTTTTGCTCTGCTTTTAAATCCTCTTGTTTAAATATTTTTTCAAACTCTGTTCTATAATGACCAGCTTTTCGTTCTATAGGTTTTAATTTGTAGACCATTAAAATTTTTTAATTATAAATAAATAATTACAATCCTAACATATTTTCAAGAATATTATATAGCCCTAAAAAAAATAGTATAAGAAAAATAACTAGAAAAGTACGGGATTTTGATGTTTTAAGTAAATTTTTAATTGGTGTTAAAATTACCAAAATTAATCCCGTAAAACTACTAATAAAAAAGCGAGGGTATCGAAATATATTATCCCAAAAATTATTCATATTAAAATTATAAGCATAAGTATATACTTATAATTTTAATATGAATTTTATAAAAAATAAATGTGAATTTAAGATAAATATTTATTTATTTAAAATTTAAATTTATTTTAAACTATATTACAGAAACACAGTATTAGAATTATGAGTCTCATGTTACAATTAGTTTATTAGATAATAGTTTCAGGCTCTGTAGCTCAGAGGTTAGAGCAGGGGACTCATAAGCCCAAGGTCGTAGGTTCAAATCCCACCAGAGCCAGAATCTACTGAACTATTATTCTTATTTATAACAGATTTTATAAGTCTAGGAGAAATGGCTGAGTGGTCGAAAGCAGTAGATTGCTAATCTACCGTACACTTATGTGTACCCAGGGTTCGAATCCCTGTTTCTCCTTATATTATATCATCATCAAATAGTTGACAAACTATTGACAAATATAGTACGATAGATTTATTCTCTAAAGAGAGAATCATTCTAGTAGAAAAACGAGGGATTGTAGTTCAATTGGTTAGAGCACCGCCCTGTCACGGCGGAAGTTGCGAGTTCGAGTCTCGTCAGTCCCGTTTAGCAATAGAAATTCAAGGTGAATAACAAGTACTTAATAATAATATTTATTTATATTATTATTAAGTACTTGTTATTCACCTTGAATTTTCAGTAAAGCGAAGCCTAGAGAAAGGCCAAACAATGTCATGAAAAAACAAGTTACTGCAGCGCTAACAATCTCTGCGTTTGCATAAGGGAAAATTTTTAAAACTAATGCCATAATATATAAAATGTTTAATTTTTATGAAAATCTAATATTTAGAAACCATTTCGAGCCCAAACTACTAAAGCTAATGAAAATGTAAACATTGTCATTAAACCTGCCCATCCTAGACTTATAATATCCATATTTATTTTAAGAGTTATTTAAGTTTTTATAATTTAAAAGGAAAACTCCTTTTAAATTATAGTGTTATAATTATAATTATACTATACCATTTGACCAATCTACATCAACATTTTCAATAATTAATGAAGAATTATAGATTTGTAAAATAATTAATAAAAATACTAAAAATGCTAACATAACAACTCCCATGATTGGTGTAGTACCCCAACCTGGTGCTACTTTACCATATTCAGCATTTAAAGGGCGTAAAATTTCCCCTAATCTTGTTCTTAATGCCATAAAAATATTTTATATTTTTAATAAATTAATTTTTGTACCATTTGCTATATAATACTAAGGCGTTAATTTAGATAATAATATAACATGGAAACAGCAACTATTATTGTAATTTTTGTATCAAGTTTACTTCTAGGTATTACAACATATTCGATTTACACTGCTTTTGGACCCGCTTCAAAAAATTTAAGAGATCCATTTGAGGAACATGAAGATTAAATAAATACAACCATATATTTGGTTGTATTTATCTATATTTATTTAATAATTCTAGGCGTTTCTCTAAAGAATACTGCGAAGAAAATTACCATTAAAGTACCAATTAGTAAAAATGTATAAACTAAGGCTTCCATTATTTAATCCTGTTTAATTTTTAATCAATTTTAATAAAACAGAAACTGTAAATTATACAGCCCCTTGTTTTTTAGTCGATTTATCACCAAGTTTTTGGAATGCACCAAATTCAACTTGTTCTGTAACTTCAGCACCAATACCTGTAAATACGTCACGGAAGATCGTACGACCACCATGCCATAAATGACCGAAGAAGAATAATAAAGCAAAGTTTGCGTGTCCAAATGTATACCAACCACGTGGGCTACTTCTGAATACACCATCTGACTCTAAACTTGTTCTATCAAATTCGAAAACTTCACCTAATTGAGCTTTACGCGCAAATTTCTTAACTGTTGGTGCATCTTTAAATGTTTGACCATTTAATTTACCACCGTAGAAATCAACAGTAACACCCACTTGCTCAATACTATATTTTGATTCAGCACGACGGAAAGGAATATCCGCACGAATAATACCATCTTTATCTACTAAGATTACTGGGAATGTTTCGAAGAAAGCAGGCATACGACGTACAGTTAATTCACGACCTTCTTTATCACGGAAAATTGGATGACCTAACCATGCTTCAGCAATACCGTCACCTTTGTTCATAGCACCTGCACGGAATAAACCACCTTTAGCAGGGTTATTACCAATGTAATCGTAGAATGCTAATTTATCTGGAATACGAGACCAAGCTTGACTTTCTGATAAGCCTTCACTAACAGAAACTTCAACTTGTCGTTCAATTTCTTGTTGGAAATAACCACTATCCCATTGGTAACGAGTTGGACCAAATAATTCAATAGGTGTTGCAGCAGCACCGTACCACATTGTACCTGATGTAACAAATGCAGCAAAGAATACAGCAGCAATACTACTAGATAATACTGTTTCAATGTTACCCATTCTTAAGCCTCGGTATAAACGTTGAGGTGGACGAACAGTTAAATGGAAAATACCCGCAAAAATACCAAAAATACCAGCTGCGATATGGTGAGCAGCGATACCACCCGGATTGAATGGGTTAAAACCATCAGCGCCCCATGCAGGTGCTACTGGTTGTACTTTACCTGTTACACCGTATGCATCTGAAACCCAGATACCTGGACCAAATAAACCTGTAACGTGGAATGCACCGAAACCAAAACAAAGTAAGCCTGATAAGAATAAATGAATACCAAAGATTTTTGGTAAATCTAATGCAGGTTCACCTGTTCTTGGATCGCGGAATAATTCTAAATCCCAGTATACCCAATGCCAGATAGCAGCTAAGAAACACATACCTGATAAAATAATGTGCGATAATGCTACACCTTCAAAACTCCAGATACCTGGATTAGATACACTCTCTCCAGTAATACTCCAGCCACCCCATGAGTCAGTAATACCTAGTCGAGCCATGAATGGCATAACAAACATACCTTGACGCCACATTGGGTTTAAAACAGGATCCGAAGGATCGAAAACAGCAAGCTCATATAATGCCATTGAACCAGCCCAACCTGCAACTAAAGCAGTATGCATTAAATGTACTGCAATTAATCTTCCTGGGTCATTTAAAACAACAGTATGAACACGATACCATGGTAATGCCATAGTAAATATTCCTTTAAAATAATAAATAATGGGGTTTGACTTTCTTACAATTAAACTATAAAAATTAGTTAACTATACTAATATTATAAGTAAATATAGTCAAAATTATTTAATTTAATAGTTTTTATTTATTTATCAAGAAAATAAAAATATAAAAATATAATTAGTGTATAGTCATGAAACATTTGGAAATTAAAATGCTGTAATAAAGGTAAAAGCTTAGGTATTTAAAAATTTTTCAATACTAGTAATATAAATAAATAGATAAAACCAAAGTTTTATCTATTTATTTAAAAATTTCAATTAACCAAATTTACCAGATGTTGAAGCAATAACAAATGCTGCATATGTTAAAATGAAACCTACAGCAAAGTGTACTAGACCAACTAAACGTGCTTGTACAATTGATAATGCAACAGGCTTATCACGCCATCTTACTAAATTAGCTAATGGTGTACGTTCATGAGCCCAAACTAATGTTTCGATTAATTCTTGCCAGTAACCACGCCATGAAATTAAGAACATAAATCCAGTTGCCCAAATTAAGTGAGCAAATAAGAACATCCATGCCCATACAGATAAGTTATTCATACCAAATGGATTATAACCGTTAATTAATGGTGATGAATTTAACCATAAGTAATCTCTTAACCAACCCATAATGTAATTTGATGACTCATCAAATTGTCCAGGGTTTCCACCCCAGATTGTCATATGTTTCCAGTGCCAGTAGAATGTTACCCAACCAATAGTGTTTAACATCCAGAACATTGCTAAGTAGAAAGCATCCCACGCAGAAATATCACAAGTACCACCACGACCAGGACCATCACAAGGGAAACTGTAACCAAAATCTTTTTTATCTGGCATTAATTTAGATCCACGTGCATCTAAAGCACCTTTAACAAGGATTAACGTTGTTACGTGTAAACCTAATGCAATAGCGTGATGTACTAAGAAATCACCAGGACCAATTTTTAAGAATAAATCATTTTTACCACTATTAATCGCTTCTAACCAACCCGGTAACCAAACTTGATTACCAGCTACTGTAGCAGGATTAGTTGATGATGATAATAATACATTAAAGTTGTAAATAGCTTTACCAGAAGCTGCTTGAATATATTCAGCAAATAATGGTTCAAATAAGATTTGTTTTTCCGGCTGACCGAAAGCAACAACAGTATCATTATGAATGTATAAACCTAATGTATGGAACCCTAAGAATAAAGATGCCCAACTTAAATGTGAAATAATTGCTTCTTTATGCTCTAACATTCGAGCTAAAACATTATTTTTATTTAATTCTGGATCATAATCTCGTACGAAGAAAATCGCACCGTGTGCAAATGCACCTACCATTAAGAAGCCTGCAATATATTGATGATGTGTATATAACGCAGCTTCTGTTGTGAAATCTTTTGATAAATATGCATACGGTGTTAATGCATACATATGTTGCGCTGTTAAAGATGTTGCAACACCTAAACTTGCTAAAGCTAAGCCTAGTTGCATGTGTAAAGAATTTGTAATTGTTTCAAATAACCCTACATGACCAGCACCTAATCGACCACCTGGAGGACAGTGTGCATCTAAGATTTCTTTCATGTTATGACCAATACCAAAATTAGTACGGTACATATGACCTGCAATAATAAATACAACTGCGATTGCTAATTGGTGGTGAGCGATATCACTTAACCATAGAGACTGAGTTTGTGGATGGAAACCACCTAAGAATGTTAGGATTGCAGTACCTGCACCTTCACTTGTACCATATACATGGCTCACAGAATCAGGGTTTTCTGCATAAACAGTCCAATTACCACTAAAGAATGGTTGTAATCCAGCGGGATGTGGAGGAGTTGTTAGGAAGTTATCCCATCCAACATGAACACCACGTGAAGCTGGAATAGCTACGTGAACTAAGTGACCAGTCCATGCTAATGAACTTACACCTAATAAACCAGATAAGTGATGATTTAAACGTGATTCATTATTTTTAAACCAAGATAAACTTGGACGGAATTTTGGTTGTAAATGTAACCATCCCGCAAATAACAAAATACAAGAAAAAATTAATAATCCAATTGAACCTAAGTATAGTTCTTGGTTAGTTCTAAATCCAATTGTATACCACCATTGGTATACACCTGAAAAAGCAATATTAACCGGATATAAATTTCCTTTACTAAATGCTTTTAATGCAGATTCGCCAAAATGTGGATCCCAAATTGAATGTGCAATAGGTTTTGTTTTTAATGGATTTGTTACCCATTTTTCAAAATTACCTTGCCACGCAACATGGAATAAATTTCCTGCTGTCCACAAGAAAATAATAGCTAAATGCCCAAAATGAGATGCAAAGATTTTTTGATATAAATTCTCTTCTGTCATCCCATCATGCGCTTCTAAATCGTGTGCAGTTGCGATACCGTACCAGATTCTTCGCGTTGCTGGATCTTGAGCAAGGGCTTGGCTAAACTTTGGAAATTTAGTTGCCATAATTGTCAGATGCCTCTTTAATGTTATTTTTAATTATAGATAAAATACGAATATCAATAGATATTAATTAATTAGAAAAATTAATCATTCATTACTAATTAAGACTTGAATTAGTAACAATTATTTTAAGATTTCAATTTTTTTATTTTTAATTGAGAGTGCTATATTTATGAAATTGAAATAGAACGTGCTAAGAAGAATGACCACGTTGTACCAATACCACCTAATAAATAATGTGCTAAACCTACAGCTCGACCTTGAGTAATACTTAATGCACGAGGTTGGATTGCTGGAGCAAAGTTTAACTTATTGTGAGCCCAAACAATTGATTCAATTAATTCTTGCCAGTAGCCACGACCACTGAATAAGAACATTAAACTAAATGCCCAAATGAAATGAGCACCTAAGAAAATTAAACCATAAGCTGATAATGCAGAACCGTATGATTGAATTACTTGAGACGCTTGTGACCATAAGAAATCACGTAACCAGCCATTAATAGTAATAGAACTTTGTGCAAAGTTACCACCAGTTATATGTGAAACTACACCGTCAGGTGTTACTGTACCCCATACATCTGATTGCATTTTCCAACTGAAGTGGAAGATAACTACAGATAAAGAGTTATACATCCAGAATAATCCTAAGAATACGTGATCCCAACTTGAACTTTGACAAGTACCACCACGACCTGGACCATCACAAGGGAAACGGAAACCTAAATTAGCTTTATCAGGAATTAATTTAGAGCTACGCGCGTATAGTACACCTTTCAATAAGATAAGTACTGTAACGTGAATTGTAAATGCGTGAATATGGTGAACCATAAAATCAGCGGTACCTAGTTTAATAGGCATCATTGCAATTTTACCGCCTACACCCACAACGTCACCACCGAACGCATAACTCGTTGTAGCTAAAGCATTTGGCGCTGTTGTACCAGGTGCTAATAAATGGATGTTTTGAATCCATTGAGCAAAAATTGGTTGTAACTGAATTGCTTTATCCGAGAACATATCTTGAGGTCGACCTAATGCTCTCATAGTATCATTATGAATATAGAAACCAAAAGCATGAGTACCTAAGAAGATACATACCCAGTTTAAGTGTGAAATAATAGCATCTCGATGACGTAATACACGATCAAGTAAGTTATTATAGTTGTTTGCTGGTGTATAATCACGAACCATAAAAATAGCACCGTGAGCTGCACCACCTACAATACAAAAACCACCAATCCAAACATGATGTGTGAATAAAGATAATTGTGTCGCGTAATCTGTAGCAATATATGGGTATGGCGGCATTGCATACATGTGATGAGCAACAATAATACTTAATGAACCCATCATTGCTAAATTAATTGCTAATTGAGCATGCCATGAAGTTGTTAAAATTTCATAAAGACCTTTGTGACCTTCACCTGTAAAAGGACCTTTGTGTGCTTCTAAAATTTCTTTCATGCTATGACCGATACCCCAATTTGTTCGGTACATATGACCTGCAATAATAAATAATACAGATAAAGCTAAATGATGGTGTGCAATATCACTTAACCATAAACCACCTGTTACTGGGTTTAAACCACCTTTAAAAGTTAAGAAATCTGAGTACTCACCCCATTGACCACTGAAGAATGGTGCTAAACCTTTTGCAAAGCTTGGGTATAATTGTGCCATTAATTCACGATTGATTAAGAATTCATGAGGTAATGGAATTTCTTGTGGTGCTACACCTGCATCAAGTAATTTATTAATTGGTAATGCAATATGAATTTGGTGTCCAGACCAAGATAAACAGCCTAATCCTAATAAACCAGCTAAATGATGGTTCATCATAGATTCAGCGTTTTGGAACCATTCTAACTTAGGAGCTGCTTTATGGTAATGGAACCAACCAGCAAAAACCATTAATGCTGACATGATTAAACCACCGATTGCAATCCAGTATAATTCCACTTCGCTAGTAATACCTTCAGCACGCCACATTTGGAACCAACCTGATGTAGTTTGAATACCTTGGAAGTTACCACCAACATCACCATTTAAGATCTCTTGACCTACAATTGGCCAAACAACTTGTGAACTTTGCTTAATTGTAATTGGATCATTTAGCCAAGCTGAGTAGTTTGAAAAATACGCACCGTGGAAGTGCATACCACTAATCCATAAAAAGATAATAGCTAATTGTCCAAAATGTGCACTGAAAATTTTACGAGAAACTTCTTCTAGTGAACTTGTTTGACTATCAAAATCATGAGCGTCAGCATGTAAGTTCCAAATCCAAGTAGTAGTTTTTGGACCTTTTGCTAGAGTTCTTGAGAAGTGCCCTGGTTGTGCCCATTTTGCGAAACTTGTTTCGACAGCGTCTTTTTCTACAAAAATTTGAACGTTTTTTGTACGACGCTCTGTTGAGCTTATTGCCATTGAGTTTCTCCTTTTGGGAGACGAAAATCTAGGAAACTCTCATACTGAAAAATAAATATTGAAAAATTTGGTAATTTATTAAATATGAGTTTTCTAATTTATATTATAATTAAATTTCTAACACTTTTAACTATTTCAAAGGGTTTTTAATATTTATGTTAACTTTTACAATTATAATACTAATTAAAAAGGTAATTTTTAAAAGTATATGAATGCAAATGAAGATTTAGAAAAACTTTTAGAGAATTTCCCCTTCTTTATTAGACAAAATTTAATTAATCATCCAAATAATGATCAACTAATTGAAATTATTATGGATTTAGGGCGTCGGCCAGAGGCGCGATTCATAAACCATTCCGAATATTTATCACAAAAAATTGTTTCATGGCAGGATATTGATTATATTACTAAACGAATTAGTAGGTTTAGTAATGAAAATCGAGCAGGAATTGAACGAACACTTCATAGAATAAGTTGTATGCGGAATAGACAATCCGTTATTAATGGCTTAACCTGTCGAGTTGGTCGAGCAGTTTTTGGAAGTATTAATTTAATTCGGGACTTATTAGAATCGGGGCATTCTATTTTAATTCTTGGTAAACCTGGTGTAGGAAAAACAACAATTATCCGAGAAATTGCTCGTGTATTATCCGAAGAAATGGAGAAACGAGTTGTTATTATTGATACATCAAATGAAATTGCTGGAGATAGTGATATTCCCCACTCAGGGATAGGAAGAGCAAGACGACTCCAAGTATCAAAAAGCGAATTGCAACATCAAGTAATGATTGAAGCTGTAGAAAATCATATGCCCGAAGTAATAATAATTGATGAAATTGGGACAGAATTAGAAGCATTAGCTGCACGTGCTATTGCAGAAAAAGGGGTACAACTTGTAGGAACAACTCATGGTAATTGTTTAGAAAATTTAATTAAAAATCCATCATTAGTAGATCTTGTTGGTGGTATTCAATATGTAACATTAAGTGATGATGAGGCTAAGCGTAGGGGTACACAAAAAAGTATTTTAGAACGAAAAGCTTATCCAGCATTTCAACTTGCCGTTGAGATTAACGACCGCTATATTTGGACAATCCATGAAGATGTTCAAAACTCAATTGATTTATTGTTACAGGGTAATTATGTCGTTAGTCAAATACGTCAGTTAACAAACAACGGAAAACTACAAATAAAGTATAAAAATTATCAAAAAAATAATTTTTCACAATATAAGAATAATATTAATCGATATAATTGGAAAGAATTTAATAATAGTAATCAAATTTTTATCAAAAATGAAAATAATTTTTCAAAATATAATACAAAAAAATTAGTTTTTTATTGTTATTCTATCTCTACAAATTTACTTAAAGAAGCGAGTGCTAAATTAGGATTTTCGCCAGTAATTACAAGCAATATTGAAGAGGCAACAGTTATCATTGGGTTAAAAAAACACTTAAAACAAAATCTAAGATTAAAGAAATTGGCAGAAAAAAGTAATAAATTTGTTTATTCTATAAACTCTGTTAGTATATTTCAGCTAACAAAATTATTGAAAAATGTGTTATAATATTATTAGTGAATAAGTGTTCATAGTAAATTTGTTTTAATTTACTTAGTTTATTCACATTTTTATAAATTTTAAACATATTTATCAGGGAGTTTTTCAAAATGGCTGAAGACATCTTATTAAAAGTTCGAAAAATCGTTGCAGATCAATTAAGCGTTGATATTGATGCAGTTGTACCTGAGGCTGATTTCATTAAGGAATTAGATGCAGATTCATTAGATGTTGTTGAGTTAGTAATGGCATTTGAAGAAGCTTTTGATATTGAAATTGATGATGACGATGCAAGTCAAATTTCAACAGTAGGTGACGCAATTAAATTTATTAAAACATCTTTATAAATTTTAATTCCACTGCTACTTGGACTTAGAATTAGGAAATAAAATAGTTTTAATTTTAGAGATAACATAAAACTTAAAGCTACTTATAAATACTTATCCGAGTAATTTAATTTATAATTAGCTTAAATTTTAGATGTTAATTATCAATATAACATCTAAAATTTAAGCTAATCCATATAATGCTAAAAAACTTTGATACTTAAAGTAAGTATTTAGTACTTACTAACTACGTTTTTTTCGTTTATTTTTTCTTTGTTTTTCCCAATCTTCTTTAGACTTGCCTAACCAACCCCACCAAACTTTATAAATAGGGCGAGTTGACCATGGTAAATCTTGCCAACATGCATAACCACCATCTTCGGGATGATTACCTCGTAGTTTATTACCCGAATGTAACTCTGCAGATTCAGTTACAAAGGGTAAGAAATAATACTGAAGAAAAACAGCATGTAACATCATAAAAATAATCATTGCAACAGTTAAACTCATATGAGCTGATACAAGACCTTGAACCGCTAGTCGTTCTGGGCTTGAAGTCGGCATGTCATATGTTGTTCGACTTAAACTTAAACCAAAATTAATCCAATGTCTATTAACAAGTTCCAAAACAGAGGCATGTGCCCAATGCCAACGAACCGGATACGGTAAGAATTCACGTGATACCCGGATCAAAAATCCATAAGTAACCATATTTCGGAATGAATTCCAACCAAAATATTTTTCAAAATAGTATACAAAATCAATAATAGATTTATAATCTATGATCTCACGGAATATAAGATTATAAATAAATGCAAAATATTTTTCAATTCCATCTAAATGTGTCCATTTTAATAAGTAATGAACCAACGTAATTATACTTGTAACTACTAATTCTGGAATTTCCCACCAACTTAATCGAGTAAGATCTGTAAAAGTTAGATTTGGAACCCAATTAAAATCTAACTGCCCATATCGTGGTAAAGTAAAGTAGTTATTTTGTAAATACGGAAGAATTGTAAATGATTTATGATAAGACGGATGCCATAATCCATAAGTCCAATCAACATCTCGCAGCATCTTACCATAACCATTAACAGTTTGTGTTATTACATCATGATAGGCTGCGCAACAAATGAAGCCGACTATTCCCATTTTGACTGAACGTAAAATAGAGAATTGTCTATTAAACTTAAAGTAAAAGACTCTAAAAAAGCATAGCATGCCCATAATTCTAAAAAGATCTTGCTCATTAAATGTATAGACACGACGAGTTTCTGCATAATAGTATATTTGCTTTGTACCTAAACCAAGAAAACCAAGTATATCAAAATCCATCATAGAGTATAACTCCTTGCTTATTCAATAAAATAAATAGATGTATTTTAAAATTAGTCTGATAAACGCCAACTTAACGATAACGTCAAACGCCTTAGAATTTTAATATCTAAGGGGATACATTCATATAAATATATGACAAAAACTATGTTAAACTATTTATTTATAAGTTGTCAATCAATTAAATGAAATTAAAATATAATTATTGATTGTTTTATAAAACAATCAATAATTACAATTATACGTAAAAATTAATTAATAGAATTAATCAATAGGACGCATAGATAATACAGGCTCGTTAGCTCGGTTAATACCTTTTTCGAAACCAGCTGCAGCAGCACGAGCACGACCTGAGTGCCACCAGTGTCCGATTAAGAAGAAGAAACCTAAGAAGAAGTGCGAACAACATAACCATGAACGTGGAGACACATAGTTAACTGAGTTAATCTCTGTTGCTACACCACCTACTGAATTTAACGAACCTAAAGGAGCGTGTGTCATGTATTCAGCAGCACGACGTTCTTGCCAAGGTTGAATATCATTTTTAATTTTGTTGATATCTAAACCGTTTGGACCACGTAATGGTTCTACCCATGGAGCACGTAAATCCCAGAATCGCATTGTTTCACCACCAAAGATGATTTCACCACTTGGTGAACGCATTAAGTACTTACCTAAACCAGTAGGACCTTGTGCTGATGATACGTTAGCACCTAATCGTTGGTCACGAACTAAGAATGTAAATGCTTGTGATTGTGAAGCTTCAGGACCTGTTGGACCGTATAATTCACTAGGGTAAGCTGTATTGTTGTACCAAGAGTATAAAGAAGCTGTGAAACCCATTAATGAGATTGCAGCTAAACTGTATGATAAGTAAGCTTCACCTGACCATACGAAAGCACGACGTGCCCAAGCAAATGGCTTAGTGAAAATGTGCCAAATACCACCAGTAATACAAAGGATACCAACCCAGATATGACCACCAATAATATCTTCCATATTATTAACAGATACTACCCAACCGTCACCACCAAATGGAGAACGGAATACGTAACCAAAAATTACAATTGGGTTTAATGTTGGAGTCGTAATTAAACGAACATCACCACCACCTGGTGCCCAAGTATCGTAAACACCACCTAAGTACATAGCTTTGATAACTAATAAGAAAGAACCAAGACCTAATAAACATAAATGAATACCTAAAATAGTAGTCATTTTGTTTTTATCACGCCAGTCATAACCAAAGAATGGGAATGATTCTTCTAATGTATCTGGGCCTAATAAAGAATGGTATAAACCACCAAAACCTAAAATTGCTGAAGAGATTAAGTGAATAACACCAACAGCGAAGTATGGTACAGTTGTTGTAATCTCACCACCAGGACCGATACCGTAACCTAATGTAGCTAAATGTTGAATTAAAATGAAACCTTGTTCATATAAAGGCTTCTCTGGAACAAAGTGTGATACTTCAAATAGTACCATTGCACCTGCCCAAAATACCATTAAACCAGCATGCGCTACGTGCGCACCTAATAATTTACCTGAAACATTAATTAAACGTGCGTTTCCACTCCACCAAGCGAAACCTGTTGATTCAATGTCACGACCTGCTATACTACTATTAAAGGGCGTTTCCACGTGGTAATACCTCCTCAGGGAATACAAAGTTTTCATGTGGTTGATCTTGCGCTGCCATCCAAGCTCGAATACCTTCGTTTAATAAGATATTTTTTGTGTAGAATGTTTCAAACTCAGGATCTTCTGCTGCACGTAATTCTTGTGAAACGAAATCGTAAGCACGTAAGTTTAATGCTAAACCTACAATACCAACAGAACTTGTCCATAAACCTGTTACTGGTACAAATAACATGAAGAAGTGTAACCAACGTTTGTTTGAGAATGCTACACCGAAAATTTGTGACCAGAAGCGGTTTGCTGTTACCATTGAGTATGTTTCTTCTGATTGTGTTGGAGTAAACGCACGGAATGTGTTAGCTGCATCACCATCTTCGAATAATGTATTTTCTACTGTTGCACCATGAATAGCACAAAGTAAAGCACCACCTAAAATACCTGCAACACCCATCATGTGGAATGGGTTTAATGTCCAGTTGTGGAAACCTTGTAAGAATAATAAGAATCGGAAGATTGCTGCAACACCAAAACTAGGTGCGAAGAACCAACTTGCTTGACCTAATGGGTATAATAAGAACACAGAAACGAAAACTGCGATCGGACCTGAGAATGCAATAGCATTGTATGGGCGAATACCTACTAAACGAGCAATTTCAAATTGACGTAAACAGAAGCCGATTAGACCAAATGCACCGTGTAATGCGATAAATGTCCAAAGACCACCGATTTGACACCAACGTGTAAAATCACCTTGTGCTTCTGGGCCCCATAATAATAATAAAGAGTGACCCATACTGTTTGCAGGAGTTGATACTGCTGCAGTTAAGAAGTTACAACCTTCTAAGTATGAACTCGCTAAACCATGTGTGTACCAAGAAGTTACAAACGTAGTTCCTGTAAACCAACCACCTACTGCTAAGTATGCTGTTGGGAATAATAATAAACCTGACCAGCCAACAAAGACGAATCTATCTTTCTTTAACCAATCATCAATAAGATCAAATAAGCCACGTTCTTGGTTTTGTCCAATTGCAATGGTCATATCTATAATCCTTTAATAAAAATATGTAATAAGTAAACTTTATTTTTTACTTTAACTACTTATCGACGTTTCCATAGTATTATAAGTACTAAATAGAATAAATTATTATTTTAACTAAAATAATAATTTATTCTATTTAGTACTTTTGAACTGTTTATTAAGTTCTTTATCATTTTAAACTCAATAAAATAAGCTTGATGCGAATCTTTTCTAACAAATAGAAACTTAAAATAAAATATAGAAAAATAATTGTGAATAAGTATAACCTAAATTTTTCTTGTTATATTTTAATAAAGAATAAAAAATATTTCAAACAATAGAAAAATGTCAGAGATACAATATGTAAAAAAATAGTGATAATCTAACAAAGTTCTAACAAACCTAAAGCTTATTGTTAAATTATCACCTTAAAACTTAAAATGAATTAGTTTACTATAGTTTAACTAATATCTTCAGATTCAATGTACATGAAAAATAATGCCATACTAAAAGCTGGAAATACTAGACCTACAAGAGGGACTAAGATTGCTGGTAAAAATGCACCTGTCATAATATTTATTAAGATAAATTTTTAATACAAGATAATTATAAAATAGATTTTACTTTTACATATAGATGTAAATATTATATGTACATTCTATATTTTTAAAATTTTTTAACTCCAATTAGTAACAATAAAATTTTGCAAATATCAGACGCTAATAAATAAAATAGTAATATTACTAGCTATTATACTTGAAAAATGAATTTAAATACTAACTTTAAGTAGTTAAAAATAGTTTTTCATATTACGTTCAGACGCGAACTCATAAAGGTACAAATTTTATAAAAACTTCGTAAACTTAATTTTGAAGCTTTTGAAAAGTACGAAGACAATAGATAAAAAAGGTTTTTCGATATTAAAACATTTTGTTCAACATTTTTTAATCGTAATTCCTAGATAAATTAATTTTTTCTATATTTTTATAGTAGAATTAATATTATTAAATATTATTAATTTAATATTAGCAATTATCTATCGAATATAGAGGTTTTAATTTATGGAAGGGTTACTTTTAGCTCGATTACCAGAAGCGTATATCATATTCAGTCCGATTGTGGATGTATTACCTATTATCCCAGTATTCTTCTTATTATTAGCTTTTGCATGGCAAGCAGCTATTGGTTTTAGATAAATTAGAGAAAAAATAAAATCTAAACCTTATTAACAAAAAAGAATCCAGTAAGGAGTATGGTTTAGTTAGACTTATTAAATTTAATAAGTCTAACTAATTAACAGTAATTTAAAATCCTAACTAACTTATTTTAAATTAGCTAAAAAGGCCGATTACCTAGTACCTGAGTAAAATTATTAAGACTATACTAGGTAGTCAGTCTAAAAAAATAACACTAAAGTTTCGTATTTTATTCTTTGACAATGGACCAATTATATTAATCTTATAATGAATATGTATAATTCTATTATTATGCTAGTTTAATAAAACGGAACTATATAACGTTCGCATTAACAGATTAATCTAAACTTTTTCTTCCTTTTACATAAATAGACAGAAATATTTTTGTTTAAATTCGAGATTAAAAATGTTTTCTAAGAGAATAATTGTTTATTTTCTAAAAACTTTAAATTCAGTAATAATAGCGTATCAAGATTGAAAAACTAAATTGTAATAGAACTTAATTAGAAAAAAATTTTAAATTTTTTAAACACAGTATTTTATAATTAAAATTTTACTATAAAAAGAGATTTATTCGGCCATTAGAACAAAAATACCACTAATTCTCGAAGATTTAAATCTATTTGTTGTAAAATAATTAGTTGAATATAAAACTTAATAAATATCTCTTGCGAAAAGTAAGAGAAATGTTTTAATCTAGATGTGCTGCTAAAAAAGACAGAATTAAGTCATATCTACACTGAAACTTAAACATCCTTTTTATAAATGGAAAGATAAGTTAATTGTTAATTAGAGTTGGCAGCATTTTATTATTTTAAACGTACATAGTAGTATATTAATATTTTAAAACTATAATACATATAATATATTTTCATTCTTAATTTTTAGTAGATAGAAAACATAATGGTAGAACCTTTATTATCTGGCATTGTATTAGGTATGGTTACTGTATCAGCTATTGGACTTTTTGTTGCTGCTTATTTACAATATCGCCGTGGAAATCAATTTGAAATTTAATCTATATAATTAGGAGACATATTAGTATGTCTCCTAATTATATAGATTAAATTTCAAATTAAGGTACCTAACGCTAATGTAGCGAAAGGTCTAAAAAAAACTGGTAACCTTATTTTTTCATAAACATAAAACTTGATCATTTAATTTACTAATTGTATTTAGGAATTACCCTCCCCTACTTGTTTCCAACCAAAGTTTGACGAAGAAAAATTCGGCTCATTTCATTATTAATTAAAATACAATAACCAAAAAGTTTAGATTTTTATTCTCAACTAACTCAAACGAAGTTGTCCTAAACTAATATCCCAAAAAAATTAAATAGGCTTTCTACTTCAAGCTTACACATTAATTAAAAAGCTAGTGAAGGGATTTGAACCCCCGACCGACTGATTACAAATCAGTTGCTCTACCACTGAGCTACACCAGCATTACTATAAGTATATAATAATCTAAAACTAAATCATATGTCAATAATAAAGATTAACTAAAAAACTAAATCTGAGGATTAGTTTAACAAAGACTCATCATTACTAAATTTTAAAATATTGTAATGATGAGTCTAATCTGAATTCTAAAAAATAGAATTAGTGGTTTTTATTTATTTTGGCCTAATAAAATACTTTCTGACAATGTATTTAGAATCAATTTAATAGAACGAACAGCATCATCATTTCCCGGAATTGGAATATCAATTAAATCTGGGTCACAATTTGTATCTAAAATTGATATAATTGGGATCCCTAATTTTCGACATTCACGAATAGCAGTCAACTCACGTTTTTGATCAACAATAATAGCAACATCTGGGATTGTTTGCATCTCTTTAACCCCATTTAAGTGACGGCGTAATTTGTCTAACTCTTTACGTCTTATAGCAGCTTCTTTTTTTGGTAATAAATCAAAAATTTCATTACTTTCTTGTTGTTCTAAAACATTTAAACGTTCAATTCGGCTCTTTAATGTCACCCAATTTGTTAACATCCCGCCTAACCAACGATGATTTATATAATAAGAATTACAACGTTTTGCTTCTTGCGCAATTACGTTACTTGCTTGGCGTTTTGTTCCAATAAATAAAATCGTTTTCTTTTGTTCAGCTGCTGATTGTAAATAACTACTCGCTTCTTTCAATAATTGTGCTGATTGAACTAAATCTAAAATATGAATATTATTTCGTTCAGTATAAATGTAAGGAAACATTTTCGGATTCCAACGGTAAGCTTTATGTCCAAAATGAACACCAGCTTCTAATAATTGGGCTAAAGTTACATCAGCCATGATAATTTAACTCCTTAAAGATAATTCTAATTAGTAATGTTTAAAGATAAGATAACAAATTTAGTAGAAAATAGTCCAGTTTTTGTTAAAAAATTTTTAAATTTTAAAACTCTGTGAATATTTTGTATATCCCGTTCCTGCAGGAATTAAGTGTCCAATAACAACATTTTCTTTTAATCCACGAAGCCAATCCACTCTCCCTTCGATTGCTGCACGAGTTAATACACGAGTAGTATCCTGAAAACTTGCTGCTGAAATAAAACTTGGACTATTTAATGCTGTTTTTGTGATACCAAATAAAATAGGGCGATAAAGAGCAGGTTTCGTTCCTATCGTTTTTTTCTTACTCTGGAAAATTATTTTATTCATATAATTAATTTGATACAAATCTATTATTTCTAATGGTAATAAAGGTGTATCACCTTCTTTAAAAATTTTAACTTTTGCAGTCATTTGTTTTAGAATAATTTCTAAGTGTTTATCTGAAATTGTAACACCCTGTGATCGATATACAGATTGTACAGAACTTAAAATTAAATCTTGAACTTTTTTAAAACTACGATATGTTCCTTCGTATAAATCAAATCGCGATACAAACCCTATTTTATCATTTAGTAATCTGTTCTTTTTAGCAGTTGTATATTGTTCAAAATATAAATTTAACAAGAAATGAGGATTTAAATTTGAACTATTTTTAAATGTAGTCATCATTTTCTTAAATTCAAATGTAGAATCTAAACGACTATTTAAAAAAATTAACCGTTCCCGTGGACTTGATTGAAAATCATATAATAATTTTTTTTCTTTTGCCTCAATTTTTCTGGCTTCTAATAATTGTTCAATTCTTGGTAAACCTTGAACAATATCACCTGTAACTTCTTTTTCAAAATTTAATAATCCCAAAGGCTGGCCTTCTTCGATAAAAGTACCATTTTTACAATAGATTGTGTTTTGCTCAATGTTTATTGTATGTGTGGATTGAACTCTTTTTGAACTTTTTTTTAAAACTACATTTTTACCCGTAGGTTCTCCTCTGTATTCATTTTTATGCAAATATAATTGATTTAATGAATAATCATTGGTTTTTAAAGATGCTGTCGATAAATCTCCGGCATCAGTATTTATTGAATTAAACTTATTTATTAAGCTTAAACCTAGGATCCTATTCTTTGTAATTTCAAACTCTTTTTCCTTTTTATCTAGGACTAAAGAAACAGAACCATAATTTTTTTCTTTGTAATAAATTTGATAATCTAAATTATTCAGTAATGCTGATCCAAGCTTTTTTGGACGAGTAGAAGTATCACGGTAACGAATAATTAACTGATTTCGTTTGAACAAAATAGGAACTGGTGGTAAAGTTTCCAATTCTGTTTTTTTTCTTTTTTTCTCTTTTTTAACAGGATCTTTTGGTTTTACCGTTTGACAATTAGGGAAAAAATATGGTCGGCCTTTTTGTAATAATATTGAATGATCCGTTTCTGTCAAATATTTACCAATTTTTAAACTCGATTTATTTTCACTAGTTAAATTACTGACAAAATTTGGCGTTTCGTTATCTTTAGGAACTACAATACAGTCATCTTCAGAAATTACTAATAATTGTTTATTAATTGCTTTTTTAGATTTTAATTGAACTAATTTTTTATATTTTTGTGTACAAATTTCTAAATAACCAAAAGCTGTATAAGCATTAATAAATTGTTCATTTTCCACTAGTAAGCATAAGTTCATATTTGTATACTTTAAGCTTATTGGTACATAGTGATTAATGTAAAATTTTTCTGAACTAATAAATTGTAGGTTATTCTTTTTTTGTCGATTCGCAATTAAACTATTTTCTATTCGATTCTTTGTAACTTCTTGACTCGAAAATTGAAACTGCAATGTCTCAGAGATAATTTTTTGTGTATCAAACGCTTTTATTTTTTCGTTCCAATTAAAAGCTTGAGCTAGAGTAGGTAGTATTTTAAAAGTACTATCTTTTTTTAATCTACTCTCAAATGTTTTTTTCAATGATTTAGGTAATGGAACCTCGAATAATTGAAGTGGCCTAATTTCTAATTGAGGACCTTGAGAAGTATCTAATATTTCACAAAAAACGGGCTCATTAATTAATATTGTTTGATGACTTAATTCAATAGATTCACCACTATAAAAGATTTTTTTATGATATTTAAATTCATCTTTTACGTTGTCCAACTCAAATAAAAAGAGGTGACCAGGTTTTATAATAACTTCTTGAATAATATTATTTTTTGCTACAATTTTGACGATCCCCATACTTTTAGAAAAAATATTCGGAACTATCTCGTAGTTTTCAACAATAAACTCATTATTCTCGACAAGTAACAGAGTAGAATCTCGATTTAAAATAAACGTTTCTTCTGCTAACCAGACTATCGTATTTGTGTAATAGAAATCGGTTTTACGATTAGTTTTTTTTATGTAATCATTACTATGATTAAAATTTTGATATGGAATACCCCCAGTTTTAGTTAAAAAACATTGATTTAATAAATTTGCAGTTGTATTGTTAAGAGAGTTTTGTGAATTCGAACCTAGATTTACTAAATACTTACCATTTTTAAAAGATAATAAATAATTATTTTCAAGAATCGGACTAGTTAATTTCTGAATCTGGGAGTTTGGAAAATCTCGAAAACTATTTCGGACTTCAATAACTTGTTGGGATAAATCAATTTTATTATTACTTATTTTTACAAAACCTGCGTACCGGTTAATAAGCTTAATTCGAAATAAATAATTATTTTTATTAATAATGTAATCATCATAAAAATTTAAAAAAGAATTTGTTGGAATATTGTATACTTGACCTGCTAATAACCAAATGAGTTTATCAGTTGTAGTTGACTTACTTTGCTCACGGTTTATAATTTTAATTTCACCAGAAAAATCACTGACAATATTTTTAGTCTCAGTTTTAGTTTGTTTTGTATTTTCGACAAACTGTCCAATTACTGCATTTTGTTTTATATACTGATTTTCCGTAATAAACAGCGTACTATTACTAGGTAAATAAATCGAAACTGTATCTTTCTCGTCATTTTCAGGGATTATAAAAATTTGACCTGAGTTTTCAGTGATTAACACATTTTCACCATTACTTGTTCGTAAAATTGATGTTTTTAACACCTCAGAAAATTTTACTACACCATCACCGGGACTAATAATAGGTTTATTACCCCCAGCGGTAAAAATTCCACCAGTGTGAAATGTTCTCATTGTAAGCTGTGTACCAGGTTCACCAATAGATTGACCTGCAATGATCCCAACTGCTTCACCTAGATCTACTAAATTCTCATTAGCTAAATTCCAGCCATAGCATTTTTGACAAACAGAACGGTTTAAATTACAAGTTAAAGGTGATCGGAAAAAAATTACTTGAATATTTTTTTGCTGAAACAGGTTAATTAAATTTGGTGTTATTTGATCATTAACTTTAGCAATAAGATCGTTAGTAATTGGGTCATATACATTTTTACTTAGTAGACGACCTAAAATTCGATCATAAAAAGATGCGGTAATTTTTTTATTATTTTTTTTATTTATAAATAAGATCGAATATTCTGTATTACAGTCTTTTTCACGAATAATAATATCATGGGCTACATCAATTAACCGACGTGTTAAATAACCAGAGTTGGCCGTTTTTAAAGCAGTATCAACAATCCCTTTTCGGGCTCCATATCCAGACATTAAATAATCAGTTATTCGTAAACCTTCTCGAAAATTCTTTACAATTGGAAGATCAATAATCTCACCACTTGGGTCTGACATAAGGCCACGCATACCAACTAGCTGATGAACTTGTGAAATATTACCACGCGCTCCTGAAAATGCCATCATATACACAGAATTTAGTGGATCATATGTTTTAAAATAAGAAACTACCTCATCTTTTAATGTTTCACTAGTCAATGTCCAAGTCGAAATTACTTTTTGGAAACGTTCAACTTCTGTCGTTTTTCCTCTTAAGGCTAATTCTTCGGCATTTGAAATTTCATTTTCCGCTTCTGTTAAAATGGATAACTTAGCAGGAGGGACTCTTAAGTCTTCAATACTAATTGAAATACCAGCTTGTGTTGCATATTTAAAACCTAAATATTTTAATTCATCTGCTAAAAGAGATGCCTGTACGGCACCATATTTTGTAAAACACCAGGCCAATAAATTTTTTAATTGTTTTTTACTAATAAGAGTATTTTGATAAGTATAATGTTCCATAGGAGATTTAGTTTTTATCTATAAATGTTTAATCAATACTTTCGAATGGGAAGTTTTTTTACAAAATATTTAATGTTTTTTGAATTGTATAATTAAAAATTACCCGCCCAGTTGTTGTTTGTAAATATTGAACAATTGTTGCACCTGTTTTGTCCTTTCTTATTTGTAATTGATCATAATATTCAATCCAACTTTCATCATCTAAGGGTACTTTCTTTAGTAATTCTGAAGGAATTGTTATTTCCTTATTATACCTAACCCAAATAGAAGCATGTAACTCAACCTTTTCTTGGTTATAGGCTAATAATATATCTTCAAAATTTGCAAAATAATGATTAGAACCTAATAAATTAGATATATTATTAGCTGTTAAATAATAGCAACCTAAAACCATATCTTGACTTGGTAAAATTATGGGTTCACCAGTTGCTGGTGATAAAAAATTATAAGGTGCTAACATTAAAATGTAAGATTCGGCCTGTGCTTGAATCGATAACGGAACATGAACAGCCATCTGATCACCATCAAAATCAGCATTAAATGCTGAACAAACAAGGGGATGTAAATGAATCGCTCTTCCAGGTACTAAAATCGGCTCAAATGATTGAATTCCTAAACGGTGAAGAGTAGGAGCTCGATTTAAAAATACTGGATGATTTAAGAAAACTTCGCTTAAAACAGGTTCAATTAATATTTCATTTTGCTGTATAAAATTTTTAGCAACTTTAATATTACTGGCTAAGCCTTGATTAATTAATTCACGAATTATAAAAGGTTGGAAAAGCTCAATAGCAATCTCGAATGGTAATCCACATTGATTTAATTTTAGACCAGGACCCACGACAATAACAGATCGACCAGAATAATCCACTCGTTTTCCTAATAAATTTAAACGGAAACGGCCCTGCTTCCCTTTTATAATATCTGATAAAGATTTTAATGGGCGATTATTTGCACCCATGGCAGTTTTACCCCGTTTTCCATTATAAATTAACGAATCAACAGCTTCTTGTAACATTCGTTTCTCATTACGAATAATAAGTTGTGGTGCATCAATTTCTAATAATCGTATTAGTCGGTTATTTCGTGTAATAATACGACGATATAATTCATTCAAATCAGAAGTCGCAAATCGACCACCTTCTAATTGAATCATAGGACGTAATCCGGGAGGAATTACTGGTAAAAGAGACAAAATTAACCAAGACGGATGTGAACCAGTTGACGAAAAACTCTCTAAAATACGAATTCGTTTTGTTGCTTTATCAAGCAGATAAACTTTTCGTTTAAAAATCCAGCGTTTTCGTTTTTTTCGTCGTTTCTGAATATTTTCATCAACTGTTTGATATTCTTTATCTGAGAATTGAGTGATTTCAAAAGCAGTTTGTTTATCCGTTTTTGTAGCAGTAACTTCTTGACTATCTGTTGGTTCTTGAAAAATTCTTTTTTCAAGAGACATTGTAAAAATAACATGGGTAATAAACTCGCGAGTTTTTGTTATCTCCGTTTCAACATCTAGTAATTCTAATTCTTTTTGAATTGCAGCGGCCCCAATAGGAAATGTATCTTTCGAATCACGTGGTGGAGCGCCAAAATAATTGGTAAAGTTTGACCTACGTGCTTTTCGGTATGTTTGTAAATCCCAATGACGGTCATAAAAAGCTTCTTGGTTATCTGCAATAAAATAAGCAAAAATTGGTAATTTTATCTGACGAATGAGTTCATCTTGTCCAAACTGTTTTTGAAGAATTCGACGGCCCGAACTATTAAAACCAATCGGAGGCACACATAATTCTAATTGTTCTACTTCAAGTAATAAGGCCATATAATTAGGCCGACTTTTCATATACCAAATATGGGTAACAGGATATATTAAATTAATATATCCCATACGATATCGTCGAACACGGGATTCAGTAACTTCCACACCACATCGGTCGCAAATTAATCCTTCATACCGAACTCGTTTATACTTACCGCAATGGCACTCTAAATTTTTATTTGGCCCAAAAATTCGTTCACAGAATAAACCATCCATTTCTGGTTTAAAAGTGCGGTAATTTATTGTTTCAGCTTTTGTAACTTCACCAACAATTTGTCCATTGGGTAAAAGCCGTTGACTCCATTCTTTGATATGCTTTGGTGAGGCTAACGTTATTTTAATATAATCAAATTTTTGTTCCATTTGTAATATCTAAGTTTTATAAATTAAAATTATTAGAATAATAAATTATTTATATCTGTAGTTGGTGGGAATTTTTTTGATATAGATTCATAGTTTTCCATTAAATTAACTTCAATATCGGTTTCTTGATCTGTATTTAATTTATTTAATTTATATGTTGTTACATCTAATCCAATTGAGCGTAGTTCTTGTAATAAAACTTTAAACGATTCAGGTAAACCTGATTTTTTGATTGTTCGACCTTTAATAATAGCATTTAACGTATTATTTCGACCTTGTACATCATCAGATTTGATTGTTAAGAGTTCTTGTAGTGTATACGCTGCACCAAACCCTTCTAATGCCCAAACTTCCATTTCACCAAATCGTTGTCCTCCATTCTGGGATTTACCACCAAGAGGTTGTTGTGTTACTAAAGAATAAGGACCTGTTGAACGGGCATGAATTTTATCATCTACTAAATGAATTAGCTTTAACATATAAGCTTTACCAACTGTGATAGGGTTATCAAACTCTTTTCCTGTTCTCCCATCAACTAAGACCATTTTACCAGGTGTATAAGGATTAAAAATCCAAGCTTTATTTTTCTTAATAGCCGCTTTCCGTAATTTTTGGTTAATTAAAATTCGCGATACTTCTTGACCATACATCTCATCAAATGGGGAAATTTTAAAACGTCTATTTAAATTATCGCCCGCTAATCCAAGTAAACACTCATAAAGTTGGCCAACATTCATTCGTGAAGGTACACCTAAAGGATTTAAAATAACATCTATTGGAGTACCATCTGGTAAAAACGGCATATCTTGGCGCGGTAAAATACGTGAAATAATTCCTTTATTTCCATGTCGTCCCGCAATTTTATCACCAACTTGAATTTTACGTACTTGAGCTATAAAGATTTTTACAATCCCATTACAACCTAATGGAAGTTTATCTCCATTTTCTCTAGTAAAAACTTCAGTTGCAATTACTCGTCCATATTCACCATTTGGCATTCGTAAAGAAGAATCTCGTACATTTTTTGCTTTTTCCCCAAAAATGGCACGTAATAATTTTGCTTCTGGTAATTGTTCAGAATCTCCTTTAGGTGTAACTTTTCCAACTAAAATATCACCAGGTTTGACAAAACTGCCCTTATAAATAACACCATTTTCATCTAATTGTTGAACACGACTTGACTCAATATTAGGGATATTTTTTGTCATTTTCTCGCTACCTTCTTTTGTTTGCATTATATCAATTTCATATTTTTCAATATGAATTGATGTAAAAACATCATCATAAATAAGACGTTCATTAATTAAAATGGCATCCTCGAAATTGTAGCCTTGCCATGGCATATAAGCCACCAAAATATTTTGACCTAAAGCTAGTTCCCCACTATCAATTCCAGGCCCATCAGCAATCATTTGTCCAGACTCAATTTTTTCTCCCGGCCATACTATAGGGCGCTGATTGATGCATGTTTCTTGGTTTGAGCGATTGTACTTTTGTAGGTTGTACGTATGTTGTTCGCCTGAGTGTTCTTGAATTACAATTTTATCTCCACTTACATAGTCAACGTAACCATCATTAATTGCTGTAATACCCATATTGGAATCAATAGCAATTTGACTTTCAATACCAGTACCAACAATAGGTTTTTGTGGTGATAATAATGGAACAGCCTGCCTTTGCATATTTGAACCCATTAAAGCTCGGTTAGCATCATCATGTTCTAAAAATGGAATTAAAGCAGCCCCTGCTGAAACTACTTGAATAGAAGAAATAGCAATAAAATCGACTTCTGATGGAGGGATAGTTATAAAATTTTGTTTATATCGAACTGGGATTAAATCTTTTACCAAATAATCATTACTATCAATAAAGATATCAGCTGGAGCAACTTTATAAAGATCTTCCTCATCAGCTGTTAAATAAATAGGATCCCCTTTCTTAAGAACTTTTCCATTAATTACTCGCCAAAATGGGGTTACTAAAAATCCTAAATCATTAATACGAGCACAAGTTGTTAGCGATGAGACTAAACCAGCATTTTGCCCTTCAGGTGTTTCTATCGGACATATACGTCCATACTGGCTCGGGTGAATATCACGAACAGCAAAACTTATGCGATCACGATTTAACCCACCTGGACCTAAACTACTAATTCTTCGTTTGTGCGTAAGTGCTGACAAAGGATTTGTTTGATCCATATATTGAGAAAGTTGACTAGAATTAAAAAATTCTTTTAACGTTGTGATTAAAAGTTTAGAATTAATTAATGTATTTGTATTTGAATTAAAAAGACTGTTGAAAACTAAAGTTTCTTGGCCCTTACGTTTTAAACGTTGTAACCCAATTCTAAATTGATTTTGAATTAATTCTCCGACTGAACGAACTTTTCGATTTTTTAAATGATCAATATCATCACCAATATTATTTGATTTCGAAAGTTCTAATAAATAATCAATAATTGAAAACAAATCTTGATAAGTTAATGTCTGAAATTGTTCAGAGATTTTTAGATTTAGTCGTTTATTAATTTTATATCGACCAATTTTGCCTAAGAAATAGTAGCGTTCATCAAATATTTTAGAGAATTCTGGAAACAAATCATAAGATTTATCTTGGAATATTGGGCTATTTGATAATAATTGATTAGCATCAATATCATTATTTAGGTTTTGATCATTGGTATAAATATAATTAGGAGATTGCAAATTATTATAAATTTCTTTATCACTTAAACCCATTGTTTGTAATAAAGCAATTATTGATTGTTTAACATTCCTGTTAATATCAATAACAATATCTTGTTCAGTCTTTAGGTTTTGACCACTACTAGGAATAACTATTTGTTGTTTAACTTGGTCTTCCAGAAGTTCAAATTTTACCCAGGAACCACGATCCGGGATTAGTGTTGCATTAAAAAGGTTAGACTTTTTTTTATTTTTACTTTTTTGGAAATAGATCCCGGGACTACGGATAATTTGACTAACAATAACTCGTTCACAACCATTAATAATAAAAGTTGCAGCGTCCGTCATCAATGGTAGATAACCTAGGAAAATTTTTCTATTTAATATTATTTTGTTTGCTTTTTTATCACGTACTTGTAAGTACATTTGAATTCTTGCAGAATAACTTGTATCATAATGTTTTGATTCAAGTGCAGAATATGTAGGTTTTACTAAGATATACTCTTGATTAAAAAAACAAATTTCTAAATTGTCACTCATATCAACAATTGAACCAAATGTTTCAAATTCTGTACTTAATCCTTGGGAAAGAAACCAACAGAAACTTTTTCTTTGAATTTCAACAAAATCGGGTAAAGTAGTAATATAAGTTTTACAGTTTTTCATAATTTCTGTTCATACTTGTTTTTAATTTTTAAGAGACAAGGTTTTATTTTTAATAAAATTTTTCGACTAAAAGTAAATTCAGTTTTTAGTCGAAAAATTTCTAGCAATTTTAAGCATTTTTTAATTGTGCAGCTAATTGAGCTTTTTTTCGAGCAGCCGTATTTCTATGATAAACGTGTTTCTTACAACCTTTATCTAACAAACTATAAATTGAATTTAAAAGAGTTTGTGCTTTAGCTCGATCATTCTGGCTTTTTGATACTTTATAAGTTTCTAATTGTTTTACAAAAAGTTTTGTTAATGTTCTTGCACTTGATTTATAGTATCTATTTTGTAATCTATTTCGTTCTGCAATTTTGATGCGTTTTAATGCCGATTTATTATTAGCCATAGTTTTAATAATTAATTTTTGTAAATAATACTACATTAGTTTTAGTAAATAGAATAGTGTTAATCTAAAATTATAGACTTTTATTTTTGAGTTAATTAATCAAAACTTAAGATAAAAGCTTGATAAGATAAAATTTTATATGCAATAATTACTCTATATAAAATATTAATTAAAAATTTACTATTTTATCAAAATTTATATGGCAAAAACTAAAGGTACTCGAATTCTAATTACACTAGAGTGTACAGAATGTCGTTCAAATACAAACAAAAGATCAGCTGGTGTTTCAAGATACACTACGCAAAAAAATCGACGAAATAATCCTGAACGTATTGAACTTAAAAAATATTGTCCACACTGTAATAAATCTACAATACATAAAGAAATAAAATAAATTATGTTATCACAAAAACAGAAAATTTCTACAATTAACTTTGATCAAAAAATTGATTACAAAGATATTGAATTATTAAAATTATTTATTACGGAGCAAGGAAAAATTTTACCAAGACGTGCAACAGGAATAACTGTTCAACAACAACGTAAAATTGCAAAAGCTATTAAACGTGCACGAATTCTTTCGTTATTACCATTTGTAGCTTCAAATTAAGTATAAATAATTTTTCAGTTATTATATTATCTTTTATTTGATCTATTCAAATACAAAGATGATATGATAATTTTCATTTTTTAATATTTAATAATATATAGTTAAATTAATTGTATCTATAAGGAATATTTAATGGGTCGTAGTCAACGAAATGATAACTTTATTGATAAAACCTTTACTATTATTGCTGATATTATTTTAAAAGTTTTGCCAGCAAGTAAACAAGAAAAACAGGCATTTTTCTATTATAGAGATGGTATGTCTGCTCAATCCGAAGGTGAATATGCAGAAGCATTAGAAAATTATTATGAAGCCTTACAATTAGAAGAGGATCCCTATGATCGAAGTTATATTTTATATAATATTGGATTAATATATTCAAGTAATGGTGAATACATACAAGCGTTAGAATATTATCATCAAGCACTGGAATTAAATTTAAATTTACCTCAAGCTTTAAATAATATTGCGGTTATTTATCATTACCAAGGTGTTAAAGCTTCGAAAAAACAAAATTTAGAAATTGCTAAAGGGTTATTTGATAAAGCAGCAGAATATTGGCGTCAAGCCATTAAATTAGCTCCAAATAATTATATTGAAGCACAAAATTGGCTTAAAACGACAGGCCGCTTGACATCAGACAATTCATTTTAATGTTAATTGTTAGTTATTAATGTTCAACATTTAATTCAAGAATTGGTAATATTTTGTTGTACAATAATATGTAGTTTATTAATTTTCAATTTTGTATTGACTTTATTAATATGGGTTGATTATAGAAAGTATTTTTATTCGTAAATATTTAAATATGTTAAATCAAAATGGTTAAAACTAGTACAAATATCGGTTACGTTACTCAAATTATTGGTCCAGTATTAGACATCGTATTCCCAGGTGGAGAATTACCACCGATTTATAGTGCGGTTAAAGTTACTGCTGCTGATAATACAGACATTATTGTAGAAGTACAACAGTTATTAGGTGATAACAAAGTTCGTGCTGTATCTATGCGTTCAACAGATGGTTTAAAACGAAACGCAGAAGCAACAGATTTAGGTGCACCTATTAGTGTACCTGTAGGTACTACAACTTTAGGTCGAATCTTTAACGTAATTGGTGAACCTGTGGATGAGCAAGGTGACGTTTCATTTGAAACAACATTACCAATTCACCGTGAAGCTCCTGCATTCACAGAATTAGAAACTAAACCATCAATTTTTGAAACAGGTATTAAAGTAGTAGATTTACTTGCACCATACCGTCGAGGTGGTAAAATCGGTTTATTCGGTGGTGCTGGTGTAGGAAAAACTGTGTTAATTATGGAATTAATTAACAACATCGCTAAAGCTCACGGTGGTGTATCTGTTTTCGGTGGTGTAGGTGAACGTACACGTGAAGGAAACGATTTATACGAAGAAATGAAAGAATCAGGTGTAATTAATGAAAAGAATTTCACTGAATCTAAAGTAGCATTAGTTTACGGTCAAATGAATGAACCTCCAGGAGCACGTATGCGTGTAGGTTTAACAGCTTTAACTATGGCTGAATACTTCCGAGATGTAAACAAACAAGATGTTTTATTATTCATCGATAATATTTTCCGTTTCACACAAGCAGGTTCTGAAGTATCAGCATTATTAGGTCGTATGCCTTCAGCTGTAGGTTACCAACCAACTTTAGCAACTGAAATGGGTGCATTACAAGAACGTATTACATCAACAACTCAAGGTTCTATTACATCAATTCAAGCGGTATACGTACCTGCGGATGATTTAACAGATCCAGCACCAGCTACAACATTCGCGCATTTAGATGCAACAACTGTATTATCTCGTAACTTAGCTGCAAAAGGTATTTACCCAGCGGTAGATCCATTAGATTCAACATCTACAATGTTACAACCAGGTATTGTAACTGATGTTCATTATGAAATGGCAGAAACTGTTAAAGAAACGTTACAACGTTATAAAGAATTACAAGATATTATCGCGATTCTAGGTATTGATGAATTATCAGAAGAAGATCGATTAACAGTAGCACGTGCACGAAAAGTAGAACGATTCTTATCACAACCATTCTTCGTTGCTGAAGTATTTACAGGTTCACCTGGTAAATACGTAAGTTTAGACGAAACAATTAAAGGTTTTAAAATGATCTTTGAGGGTGAATTAGATAACTTACCAGAACAATCATTCTACCTTGTAGGGAACATTGATGAAGCAATCGCAAAAGCAGCAACGCTAAAATAAGGAATAAATAAAATATGGCTATAAACATCCGCATTCTTACTCCAGATCGGATTATTTGTTCGACAACAGCAGACGAAGTAATTTTACCTGGAACTACAGGTCAAATTGGTGTCTTAGACGGACATGCCACACTTATTACAGCATTAGATACGGGTCTATTAAGAATTAAATTAGATCAAAAATGGACTCCGATGATTTTATGTGGCGGGTTTGCTGAAGTTGATAGAAATCAAGTTACTGTATTAGTAAATGATGTTGAAGAATTAGTTGCTTTAGATTTAGCTGAAGTAACAAAAGAATTAGAACAAGCTACAATTGCTATTGAGACTGCTGAAACAAGTAAAGGTAGACTTAATGCATCAATAGAATTAAAGAAAGCAGCTGCACGTGTGCAAGCTGTTGGGTATCTTCGTTAATTAAAATGAAAAGTTCTTATTCTTGATATAAGAACTTTTCATTTTAATTATTACATAACTTTATCAATCCAAACATTACAATAACATAACATAACATAATCTAAAATTATGATCACAAATTCAGATTTTAGTTTTAATAATAATCAGGGTTCTAATTTTGAATTACCTTTTTCAGAACATATAGAGGAACTACGCCAACGTATTTTCCATTTGTTTTGGGTTATTTTATTTTTAACTTGTATAGCTTTTTTTAATGTCAAATTTCTTGTACAAATTTTAGAACTTCCTGTAAATGATGTAAAATTTTTTCAACTTTCACCAGGTGAATATTTTATTTCAACTGTAAAAATCTCTTTTTATACTGGATTATTATTTGGAAGTCCATTTGCTATAGGGCAACTTTTGTTATTCTTATTACCGGGATTAACAGAAAAAGAAAAAAAAGTAATTTTACCGTTATTAATAAGCTCTTTAATATTATTTGGGTTAGGGTTATTATTTTCGTATTATGCATTGATCCCTGCTGCTTTAAACTTTTTTTTAAATTATAGTGATCAGGTTATTGAACCTTTTTGGTCTTTTAATCAATATTTTGAATTTATTTTAGTTTTATTCTACAGCACAGGGTTAGCATTTCAAATACCAATTATTCAAATATTATTAGGGTTACTTAATATTGTATCAGCAAAACAAATGTTAAGTGTTTGGCGTTATGTAATACTTATTTCAACAATTATTGGAGCAATTCTAACGCCTTCAACTGATCCATTAACACAATTATTACTTGCACTAGCAATATTACTGTTATATTTTTCCGGTGCAGGTATTTTATTTTTAATAAAAAATTAATTTATTACATATACTTAGAAAGTATTGAATCCATGGCAACTAACAAGTTTTTTAAAAGTATTTTATTGAATTTAACAATTGCTATAAGTTTATTTGGTTTTTGTATTCAAAATTCTGAAGCATATCCTGTATTTGCTCAACAAGGTTATGCTAATCCACGTGCAGCTAATGGTAAGCTTGCATGTGCGAATTGTCATTTAAATCAAAAAGCAATTGAAATTGAAGCTCCTCAAGCTGTACTACCAAATTCGGTATTCGAAATTGAAGTAAAAGTTCCGTATGATGTAAGTCGTCAACAACTTAGTGCAGTAGGTAAAAAAGCTGACTTAAATGTAGGTGGAATTGTTATTTTACCAAAAGGATTTAAATTAGCTACAGGTTCTCAAGTTTCAAAAGAAATTAAAGCTAAAAATAAAGGTGTTTTCATTTCTCCTTATAGCACTGATTTTGATAATATTTTAGTTGTTGGACCTATTGCAGGTAAAACTCACCAAGAACTAATTTTCCCAGTGGTAGCACCAGATCCTGAGAAAAACTCAGACGTTAAATATTTAACTTACCCATTATATGCTGGTGGTAACCGTGGCCGTGGTCAAGTTTACCCTACAGGTGAAAAAAGTAATATTAATGCATTTGGTGCAGTTCAAGCTGGTCAAATCTCAGATATTACAGTTACTGAAAAAGGCGAATCACAAATTTCGATCAATGATTCAACTGGTAAAACAACAACACAAACTATTCCTACAGGCTTACAGTTAACTGTTAAAGCAGGGGATGTTGTAAAAGTTGACCAACCATTAAATATTGATCCGAATGTGGGTGGCTTTGGACAAGAAGAAACAGAAATTGTTTTACAAAATCCTTTACGTATTATCGGATATTTAGCCTTCTGTTTCTGTGTATTATTAACACAAGTATTCTTAATTATAAAGAAAAAACAATTCGAGAAAGTTCAAGCTGCTGAGCTAAACTTCTAAGAAAAAAAGGAATGACCTATTACAAACGTCATTCCTTTTTCCAATACTTATTCTAACAATTAGAATAATGCCTCTTCTTGGTGTACTAAAACAGTACAGTCTGATGTAGGGTAAGCAATACAAGTTAAAACGAAACCTGATTCCATTTGGTCTTCATCTAAGAAACTTTGTTCTGTTTGATCCATTGTACCTTCTGTGATTTTACCTACACAAGTTGAACATGCACCAGCACGACACGAGTAAGGTAAGTCAAGACCTGCTTCTTCAGCAGCATCTAATAAGTAAGTATCTGGGTTACAATCGAACGTTGAGTTAATATCATGTTCTTCTGCAATTACTGTGATTTTATATACCATAATAAATATATCCTTAAAAATTTTTTTTAGGTAGAAATTGTATTATAATTACCTTCTACTAACTATTATTATAATACACAAAACCAATAAAGTACAATTAAAATTAAATTTTTTTATCTTAAATTTTATTTAAATCGTTGTTTTAAACGACTAGCTTTCCCTTTTAAGTTACGTAAATAGTATAATTTCGATCTACGAACACGCGCTGATCGTAAGATACTAATTGAATCAACTTTTGGAGAATGGATTAAAAATATACGTTCTACGCCAATACCTTGTAAAACTTTACGTACAGTGATTGTTGTATTAATTGAGGTATTTTTCTTTGCTATAACATTTCCTTGATAGTATTGTACCCGCTCTTTATTTCCTTCAATAATTTTAACACCAATTTCAACTAAATCACCAATAGCTATATCTGGTATATTTTCTTTTAAAAATTGATTTTGTAAATTCTTAATAATTTCTGAATTATTTAATGTAAGCATATTAGTTTAATAGAAATTTAAATAACTTATAATTCTCTCACAATAGTAACGATATATTTACCAAAAAACAATATTAAAAAATATAAAGTAATAGTGCATTCGACTGGGTTCGAACCAGTGACGTTCCATAGGAAAACGGATTATGAGTCCGGTGCCTTCAACCACTCGGCCACGAATG
>Ga0213863_10000251_pt1 | contig 42558 bp, 40 predicted proteins | sample PICome_8_FD_160128 | JGI IMG/M metagenome (GOLD analysis project Ga0213863, IMG submission 160128) | Coastal seawater microbial communities near Pivers Island, North Carolina, United States - PICO497 | ecosystem: Environmental > Aquatic > Marine > Coastal | place: USA: North Carolina... | reverse complement strand
GAGTCGTCTTAGGCGTTGATCCAATAATTGTTCTAAGCGAAAGGACTTGGCCACTTGCTGGATTCTTTCCTTGGGGTGAACCACGCCATATAATTTCGCATAAACTAAAAGATTTTCACCCACGGTAAGCCGTTGCGGTAAATCCACATAGGGAGATGAAAAATTCATTCTGCCCAGAACGGGAAAGCGGTCTTTAACAAAATCCTTCCCAAAGAGGCTAATTTCCCCAGAACTGGGTCGTAAGAGTCCAAGGAGCATGGAAAGCGTCGTAGTCTTCCCCGCTCCATTTCCACCGAGTAATGCGGTGATCGAAGATCGGCTCAGAGAGAAGGACAAATCATTCACCGCAGTGATGCTACCAAATTTTTTGGTCAGAGAATGGGTTTCGAGGATGGTGTTCAAAGGATTTAAAAAGAATGAGTTTGAGTTCAATCCTCAGTTAAACGATTTAATTCGTTTTCAGCAACCTGAGTTGCTTCATCTAAGGTACGATTTTCAAAGAGATAATCATAATCTAAAAATTTACTGGTTACCTTGACCGAAGAAAAAGGCAGTGGGAGTCGAAATTCATCCCATGTCTTCAGCCGAATGGCAGAAGAGAATTTGAAGGTAAGCAGAAGAACAGGATTTTTGGTTATCTTGGCCAAGGCTAATGCCCCAGACTTTGCCTGATAGCGCGGTCCGCGGGAACCATCCGGGGTAATTCCCACATCATTTCCTTCTCGTACTACTTTTACCAGGTCTCGAATGGCTTGGGTACCTCTCCGGTTTCTCGAACCACGAACCGCTCGAATACGAGCCCAGGAATAAAAGGCTTCCAACCATGCACCATCCCGACTGCCGCTAATTAATCCATAACAATGTTTCTTTTTTCTAAATCGCGAGTGCCATTCCGGGCCAATAAATAAGCGATTATGCCATAAAATGAAGACAACGGGTCCTGGATAGTTTTCAAGTTTAATCCGGTCCTCCTCATCTGCATACCGCAAGCGGATGGAGAAAGTCCAAACTCGATAAATAATGCCCAAAGGACTCAAAAAAAATCTTTTGAGCAAGCTTTGTCGGAGGGGGGCATTGCTCCGACCCCCAAGAGCAGTTGACATCTGAAAATCAGAATTCGAAATCCAAACCTAACTCAGCAACATGGGCAGGAGTCTCTTCCTCGTGCAGGTAACGATAACCGAGGCGTAGGGCAATCATTTCATTGAAGTTGTAGGCCAGACCAAGATTCCCGGTAGCAAATAGACCATGATCCAACCGGCGTCGTGGGTCCTCAATGATTGACAAATAATAACCCAAGCCCAAACCAATGTATCCTCCGAGATTGCCAATCAGGTTGCTTTCATAACTGAGATCAAGAAAGCCAGCAAAAGTCTCTGCCGAATGCTGAAAATATCTGCGGTGACTTGGACCCGGATAAGAAGTATGAAATTCATACGAGCTTTTATGGTGTTGATGCCTTTTGTACAAACCACCTAGACCAAATCGAAAGTTGTTTCTCTGAAAACCTCCGGCAAAAAGCATGCTAACCCCGGGGTCGTATCGGGTATATTTTTCTTTATTCGAGATCGGGATAGAAGGCTTGTGAACTTTGTAGGGTATGGCACAGCCGGGGGTAAGAATAAAATATTTCCCCATTCCATTGGAGGCTTGGCTTTTCGGGTTAAAGAGAGCTTTTGTCTCCCCTCCTTCGGTGTAAGTCCCCGGGGCTTCAACTTGAAATGCAAGCTGATTAACTGGATTCTGTTCTTCGGGTTCGAAAAGATCTGCCGGAACCCGTCCCGGAGAAACTGGGCCAGGGTTGGAGGTACTAGGCAAACCCGGGGAAACAGAAACTTTAGAATCGTAAAGGCTCTCCCTTTCAGGACGGGTTGGCGACAATTCGGTATCAAAGGGTTTCTGAAAAGAGCCACCCCGAGAGAGTCCGTAAAAGATTTCATCAAATCGGGTCTGTAAATTGTGAAGCCTTTGAGAGTAGTCATTAATTTCACGCTTCATTCCATGAATACGCTGGCTTTGATAAAAGCTCTTGTCGTCTACACTTTCAAAGTAATCAGTAATTGGTTTCTGAGATGAAATAGCAGAATATCCATCCCCTCTGCCGTATTGAGCGAATAAAAAAACAGGCAGAAAAAAGAGATTGAAAAGAATGAACGAAGATTTCTTGGGCATTATCATTGGCGTGGATAAACTTAAGATATCTCCTATGCAAAAAAGATTCTTCCTTTAAGCAACACAAAAGAAAAAAACTTTGGATTTCAAAGCGGTTTTTTATATCTTTTGATGCTATTTGTAAAATAGATGAATAAAAGATGATAGGCGAAAAAATATAACACATTTACTACCACGCCTCCAATGAATGCGGTTCGTAAACCCTCCTCCTGCTGGGCTGCCCGACGATAAGCAGCAAGGTTTGACTTCCGGATCTGGGCCTGAGACAAAGGCAGTCGGGCATCATAAGCCTCAGGTGGTAAATTTTGAGAGAGAATAGACTCGGGAATGACCAGATCCACTCCCTTAATGATCTCAACATAAGGCCTCTTGGCCATACCCAAAACAGGACCGACTTTAATCGCACGGTAAAAGGTCACTTGAATAATAAATGCGACCACCAGCAATAATCCCTGGGATACGAGCCATGCCTTCGTTTTTAATTTCATTGGTAAAATGGAGTTGTATGGAAAAGTTAAGGGTATGTTTTATCGGTTACTACTTCTTCCTCAAATAAAGTTCTAGGTTGCCAAGCTGTAAAGATTCGAAAAGAAATAAATTTAGGTAGATGAGGAAAATTTGGATATTATTTCTGCTTTCTTTTGGAAGCACACTGGTCTTGGCTGACCAGATTCATGTTGTACAGAAAAATGAAACCCTTGGAGGTATTGCCAAGAAATACGGGGTTTCTACCGGTGCACTGCAGGCATTCAATGGCATTGCAAACCCAAATCTTCTCTTTGTGGGTAAAAAACTTAAAATTCCCCAAAATGGGCAATCAGAAGTAAGCTATGTCGTAAAAAAAGGAGATAGTCTGGGTAGCATTGCCAGCCGTTTTAAGGTCAAGTTATCCACCTTGGCACTGCTTAATAAAATTGACCGCCCGGATCTGATCAAAGTCGGGCAGAAGATTATCATTCCCGTTAAAGGAACGGTCTATTCCCCACCTCGAAGCCTACTCTCGGCCTCGACCCTTCAATCTCTCAGTTCGATTAGGCCGCACTCCAGCAAATGGCAAAGAATTGTAATTCATCACTCAGCCACCCCCGTGGATGACGCGATGAATATGCACCGGGTACATAAAGCTAGGGGCATGAAAAATGGCTTGGCGTATCATTTCGTCATCTCCAACGGTTCTCGAAAAGCCTATGATGGAGAAATTTATATCGGAGGAAGATGGAGGGCTCAACTGGATGGTGGGCACATGAAAAAAAGAAGCTGGAATCAAACGAGCATTGGAATTTGTTTAATCGGAAATTTCGAGCTCCGCTCTCCCACGGCAAAACAATTGTCTGCTCTCGAAGGACTTTGTGAATACCTAATGAAAAAATGCAGGATTTCTAAATCTGCGATCACCACCCATAAAATCCTGCACAAGAATCACACTGTTTGCCCTGGCAAGTATTTCTCCTTACCCAGTTTTTTAAAAAGAATTTCGAGCTAGTCCAATCCAAGCTTGGACGGATCTGGTGCGATCAGAACCTTTCCCATCCTCGACTCTTGATTTCGAGCTAAAGCCTTGTGAAATTCTTCAAATTGAAAGGTCTGGTCGATCGAATACCGCACCTGATCCAAGGCGAGCGGTTGAAGAACCTGTTCGATTGCATTTCGTAACCCGGCCCGTGATTGATTCTGTTTCCAGCGATCAAGCCAAAAGCCGAGAAATCGAACATCCCCAAAGATTAATTCCCTGGTAGGAAAGCGAATTGGAGTGCCATCCATAGCTCCAAAAGTAAGGTGGATTCCACCCGGACAAAGGGTCTTGGCCAACCTCAAGGCACTTTTTCCTCCAACTGAATTCAAGGCCATTACACATTTTTTCCCGTTGGTAAGATCAAGTACTTGCTTCGGGACGGATTCATCATCCAGTAACACATGTTCGGCACCTAAATTTTTCAACTCCTTTAGACTTTGACCACTTCGAACAAGGCTGATGCAGGAAATCCCAAGCATTCTGGCAAATTGTACCACAGCCTGGCCCACTGCTGAATTACCTGCGTTTTGAATAATAAAATCTCCCTCCCTTAAATATTCAAAGTCATGTAAAATTCGCCATGCCGTGACTGGGTTTAAGATAGCTACCGCTAACTGCTCGACAGGAACCAAGGAGGGTAAGAGAATCAAGTCCTCCACCTCAGCGACTGCATAGCTTTGCCAAACCCCTTGATGTTCTGGCATCGAAACGAGCTTACCAAGGATGGCACCATCTACCTCCGGGCCAGCCTCCACCACCTTCCCGACTCCTTCCCTTCCACCAGTCGCGGGAAGATCACGGAGTTTACCATATGATCCATTGATCAGACCAAAATCAGAGGGATGAATGGTAGAAGCGATCATCTCAATCAGCACTTCCCCCTTCAAGGGGGTAGGCAAAGGTAAATTTTCCAGTGCCAAAACCTCGAATGGACTACCTAATTGATGATATCGAATGGCCTGATTTTTCATTTATTCCTTTGCTTTGGGAATCCAAGAATTGGCCCGCATCCAAGCCTCGACCCTCAAGGGCCATTGAGAAACAGGGTTGGAGGAGACTCGCATACCATAACCATGGCCGCCAAATGGAAAAACATGTAATTCGTTCCCTTTCACTCCCATCTTCTCCAATTCTAAATAAGCAAGCACACTACCCTCTGCCGGCACATGATCATCTCCAGTATGGGCAAAAAAGCAGGGGGGGGTATTCTGGGTGATTTGCACTTCAGGGAATAAAGCATCTCGTTTTACCCGGTCCACTAAATAAGCAGGATAAATGAGTATCCCAAAATCTGGACGGCAGGAAAATCCATCTGCTTGGTCGATGGGTGCATAGGCTCTTTTTTCATAAGAAGTTAGGGCCATCATTGCCAAATTCCCACCGGCAGAAAAACCAAGGATTCCAATTCTCTTCGGATCCAGGCCCCATTTTTTTGCATCTTTACGCAAGATTCCCATGGCCCGCTGAACATCTTGCAAGGGAGCTTCATGCTTCGGTCTATTTGCCCTTCGAGGGACCCGGTATTTTAACAACACTCCGGTAATTCCAAGTTCATTCAACCATTCACAAACTTCGGTGCCTTCGTGTTCATAGGCCAAAATATTATAACCACCACCGGGGCAAACGATTATCGTAGCACCTGTAGCTTTATCTGGAGCAGCAGGATAAATCGTAATCACAGGCTGGGTCACATTCTGAATGCGAATCACCTCGCTTTGCCCGGGTTTAGGCTGCCTCTTCGACTCCGGTCCAATTTCTCCTTTTTTGTACCCGGGAGCCTGCTTAGGCCAAAGTATGATTTCCTCCAAGGATGCCCCGGACAAAAGCGGAAGGCTGGAAAGCAGAAGAATTAAAAGAGGTTTAACAATTTTCATTCAAGGTACTTCTTTTGAATAACCAGCAACATGCAAAGCAAAAAAGAAATGATTGGTTTCTTTTTTGTTGGCGTCATCGAATAACTTTCAGAAGAAAAGAAATGAAAATATTCTGCTTTCTGTTTCCGGTTATCCTTTTTAAAACCTTCGCCAGTGTAGAAAAGCAAGTAGTCTCCGCCTTTCTTGCAGTCGATTCCCATGGAAAAGGAAATCCTGATGCGGTGAAGGCGCTATCCATGCTCGACGAGCTTGATCAAAAATCGATTCTGCCCCTTCTCACCGCGATGAATCAAGCCAATCCCATCGGTGACAACTGGATCCGGGGTGCGATCAACCAGATTTTAAAATCATCCAAGTCTCAACCTTTTCCCAGTTCCGAAATCAAGGACTTTATTCAAAATAAAGAAAATATCGGGAGTTCTCGTAAATCCGCCTTTGAATTACTTCAGGATTTTCGACCTAAACTTGCATCTTCCATGGTTCCTAAACTAATGAATGATCCTGAGCCCTCTCTCCGGAGAGAAGCAGTTGCCCGATTACTTAAGCAAGCTTCCACTGCGCTTTCAGATTCAGAAACGAAAAAGCTTTATACTCGAGCCCTCACGGAGGCCAGGGATGCGGAACAAATTAAGCAAGCCAGCAACGCCCTGAAGGAAATGGGGCAAGAAATTAATTTGGTCGCATTGATGGGTTTCCTTACCAAATGGGAGTTGATCGGTCCTTTTGATAACAAAGAGAGAGCTGGTTTTGGGAAAACTTATGGGCCGGAAACCACCAATAAAGAAAGCTACCCTGGTAAAAATGGACCAGTTCAATGGAGTACCTTCTCCACTTCGGACTCTTTTGGCATGCTTGATATCAATCAAAAATTTGGTGAAATCAAAGAAGTTTTGGCTTACGGAAAAACCAATTTTTACTCGGACAAAGCTCAAAAAGCCCAATTTCGATTGGGTTCGAAAAATGCCTGGAAGATCTGGGTAAATGGTGAACTTCTTTTTGCCCGTGATGAATACCACCGTGGAGGTACTCGAGTGGATCAATTCATTCTGGATGGTGCCTTGAGAAAGGGTAAAAATCAAATCATGGTAAAGGTATGTCAAAATGAACAGACACAACACTGGACCAAACAGTGGGAGTTTTGCTTACGGGTTACAGATCCATCCGGAAGGGCGATTAAACAAGCGAAGAAAAAATAAATTTCTCAAACTTAATATTCCATGAAAAAAATAGTACTTTCCATCCCTTTCTTCTTCTTTATTTCGGTCCATGCGGATTGGCTATCTTTTCGTGGTTCCAATGGAAATGGTTCGAGCGATTTTAAGATTCCGGATACAATCAGCCTGAATGGGGTAAAAAGTTGGAGCACGGATTTACCCGGCCGGGGACTCTCCAGTCCGGTCGTTGTAAAGGACTCGATCTTTCTTACTGCCTCCAGTGGCTCGAGTCAGAAAGTGCTCCACATCCTCGCCTTTAATTCCGAGAATGGTAGATTGAAATGGGAAAGAAAATTCAAGGCGACTGGGAGAACGGTTTGCCATGATAAAACCTGTGTCGCCGCCTCCACGCTGGCAAGTGATGGACAAGTTTTAATCGCCCAATTCTCATCCAATGATGTAATCTGCCTCGACCTATCCGGAAACTTAAAATGGGTACGTGGGCTTGCCTTTGACCATCCCAATATTGCAAACGGATTAGGGATGTCTTCTTCTCCTGTAATTGCAGCCGGCACGGCGATCATTCAAGTTGAAAATGATGCGGATTCTTTCTCCTTTGGCTTGGACCTTGGCTTAGGAACGACCAAATGGAAAAAAGAAAGACCACGGGGTGCCAACTGGACCTCACCGATAACCCTTAGATCCAAAGGTCGTGAGCTTGTCGCGTTACAATCCAAACAAGGACTCATTGCCTTAGAACCAGAAACCGGCCAAAGACTCTGGTCTTTCGAGGATGGTGCCTCCACCATCCCCTCAAGTGCATGGACGGAACAAGGTATTCTCCTCATCCCATCCAATGGAATGACCGCCTTGAAACTCGATTCCAACATGGAGGACTTCCAGCAAATATGGGCGGATAATAAACTCAAGCCGGGAACAGGCAGTCCATGCTCACGAGACGGAAAGCTCTATGTGATTAATAGTGCAAATGTCCTTACCTGTGCCTCGGTTAAAACCGGAGAAATTAAGTGGCGCTTGAGGCTGCAAGGGCCCATAAGCGGCTCTCCCATCCTAACTGAAGAAAAACTCGTCGTCTTTAGCGAAAGCGGGTTGGGACAGGTGGTAAAATTGGATACTGAAGAGCCAAAAGTTATTCAAACCATTGACTTGGAAGATACGATTTTATGCACCCCTGCCATGACCAAAGATGCATTAGTTGTGCGCTCGGATCAAAAGCTTTGGAAACTCAGCAACTAAAAATACTAGGCAAATCAAGGGGTTACCACCACGCCCGGCAATCGATTTTTTAGAAACTGACGCCTGGAATCGGAGACTTCACTCTTCCACAAGTGGAGACTTTTTAAATTCTGAAAACTTAATAAGGGTTTGATTCCGTAATCACTTACCTTGGTTTCCGATAGATTTAAACTGATCAGGTTTTTCAGTCCTGACAATGCCTTGAGACCAGAATCATCCATGGTTGATTGCCTCACATTTAGGTGAGTAAGCCGGGAAAACTTACGAATCAAAGAACATGATTGCTTGGACAAATCCGTTCCACTCAAATCTAATTTGGTAAGATGATCCCTCAAAGGCATCAGAGTTTCCAGGGTGCTTTCATCCACCTCAACTCCGCTGGATACCATCCGGACCTCGAGTAAGGAGTTGCCAATGCCTAGAGGACGAATCAACAAACCAGTTTCAGCCGCAAGCCGCTCGATCATTTTGGGAGCTAACGGGGAAAGGTCACCGGCCAAAGCCTGAAAAAAGGTAATGTGTTCAGGAACATATTTCTTCTCTTTTCTTTTCTCAATCAATTCTTCAATGCCATCGGTCGCTCCAATCCAAGTTCCAAAATCAACTCCCTGAGCAATCCATTTTCTTAGAATTTCTTTTTGCTTCCTGGAAAGAGGATCTCCCTTCGGGGGCATATGCTCATCATCATCAAAGGGCAACATCACCCGGGTGTAGAGAGAGCTTTTACTCGGATGATCTACCTTGATTACCGGTCCATCATCACTACCCAACATGATATGTGCGGCTCCATCCAGGCGTAATCCAGCCTTGGGGTTTTTCATTCTTCCAGCTTGTTCGTAAGCAGCTTGGTGACACTCCACGCATCTTTTCTCAAGAATGGGCCAAACTTCTTTTTCAAAATCAACCACCGCTTTCACCGAAAGCAATCCCATCCCTAAAAATAAAAAGTAGCTGTAGAACCTAATCATGCTTACCATTGAATAGAAAAATTCTTGGATTTCGAGAAGTTTGAAACCTGATTTCTTAGAAAAGTTTTCGGGGTAGTTCATATTTCAGTTGGAAAAAGTTAGGATTTCGATTGGTTGATTTCTCATGCAATGGATCCATTCAAGCTTCCTTTTATTTTTAATTTTCTATTCCAGTTCTTGGGGCAAACCGGAGGAATTTTCTTGGTCTACAACTGCAGGGAAGTACACCGATCTCTTCATGGGTAAGAAAAAAATCGCCCGTTATGTTCACGAACGGATGGTACCATCGGACCGGGAAAGAACCTACAAACCCTTTCACCATGTTTACGACGAAAAGGGTGAGAATTTCCTGACCAAAGGCCCGGGAGGAAAATACAGCCATCATCGTGGTATTTATTTTGGATTTTCTAAATGCTCCGCGGTAGACGGAGCAGGGAAGAAAGTAAGTGTGGATACTTGGCATTGTAAAAGAGGGTATCAGACTCACGAAAAATTCATCTCTCAGGTTGCGGATGATCAACTTGCCAGTCATACCGTTGAAATCGCCTGGAGAGTGGATGACGGAACGATTTTTGCCACGGAAGCACGTACGCTCGTTTTTCGCCTCGATCCCAAGCAACGCTTACAGATCGACTTCCAATCCATCCTTTCCAGTGAACAAGGAGAGATAACATTAGACGGGGATCCCCAGCATGCAGGTTTTCAATTCCGGGCTAACAATGAGGTTTATGAAAAAAGTGCAGACCAAACTTTTTATGTTCGCCCCCGAGAAGGCAAAGATAAAAAAGGGGAAACCAAGAATTGGCCCAAGGATCAAACCATGACTAACTTACTCTGGAAAGGGCAAGGAATTGTGGTTGGAGGAAAAAAATACTTCACCCTCTATTTGGATTACCCTTCAAATCCAAAACCTTCGTTTTACAGTGAGAGAAACTACGGTCGTTTCGGTTCTTATTTCAAAACTAAAATAAAACCAAATTCACCCTTACGAGTTCAATATCGCCTGGATATCGGAGCGGGTGAACTGCTCGCGGAAGAATGCGAAAAACGGAGCCAAATTTTTCTAGGCTCGAAGGATTGGAAATAACCTGCCGGTTCATCACCTTATTTTCTTGGAAAGCGAATACACACCTCTTTTTTTGGCCCTTTTGGCGGGTCTATTGTACGCTTGTAGCGCAGTGCTTTGCAAAAAGGGACTCGAGCTTGGATCCGGTACCATTCGGTCTTTGGTTTTCTCGAATTTTATCATGTCCGCCTGCTTTCTGCCCTACCCTTTTCTTTCGGACCAACCTTTTCTGCCAAATGATCTCATAGTCGGAGCTTGCCTCGGCTTCCTTTTCTTTGCGGGCCAGTTTTTTTGCTTTTTGGCCCTCAAAAATGGGGAAGCCAGCCTGATTACCCCGATTATGGGTTCCAAACCAATTTTCGTAGCCTTGTTTTTATTGGTTCACGGCTTGTCGACCGAACAAGTCACTTGGGAAATCTGGTTGGCTAGCACTCTGGCAGCACTAGCCATTGCCTTACTCTGCTGGCCATCGAAAGATACAAAAACCTCCTGGTTCGCACTTGCCCTCGCCTTGGCAACAGCTGCTACCTTTGGTCTGCTTGACTCACTCGTCCCCCATTTCACTCATCAGTCCTCTCCCTTAAACGTTCTATTTTTTGTTTTTGGATCGGTTGGAATATTCTCGCTTTGCTTGATTCCTTACACCGAAGGAAAATTCATTTCCCGAAGGAAAAATGCAGACTCTTGGATGTGGACATCTGCAATCTTCATGGGGGGCCAAGCGGTTTTGATGTCCATAGCCATCGGTCTATACCAGGTACCCACGGCAGCCAATGTATTCTACGCTTGTCGCGGTCTCTGGGCAGTGCTCCTGATTGCATGGCTAGGAAAAAAGATGCAGATTAATGAAAGCGGCAGTTCTCCATCAACCATCACTCGCAGGGGAATTGGCGCCTGCATTTTGATTTTCGGGGTTTGGCTAACCAGTGATCCCTAAAGTAATTCTTTGCTAAAGGACAGAATTCTATCTTCCAGAATCTCAATAATTGCGGGATGAGTGCCCAATAATTCGGTTCGCGTTAATCGTCCCTGAAAAGAGGAACAGATCTCCTCCAAATCTCCTCCCTTCCCTGCATGACGCCCAGGAGATAAAAAGAGTTGAGCCAGAACCACTTCTTTCTCCCCCTTTTTGCTTAGCTCATCCAGCAACGGGGCTAAAAGCGGATCATTAAAATCGTACTTTTCGCCCTCTCTCCTTTCCATACTGCAAGTCGAGAAGCCACTTATTTCAGCATTCAATAATTCCTCCAACTGACTCCCGATTTCTTCCCTAATTTGATTTACCGCCCGGAGTGGGGTTCCGTGATCCACCAGAGCAACAAATGGTTGATTCATCCCCGATTTTGTAATCGACTTCAAAGTATTGCTCACAAGAGCTTGTGCGATCCGAGTATCCCCATGCTGGTAAAGACAAGGTAAGATGACAAAGCTTCTTTTCGCTTCCTCCTTTTGCCAAGCATCTAATTTCTTAGGTAACCAATCAGTAACCGCAAGGCTAGGTCCAAAAAACATCGGTATGACCACGAGCCCTTGCCAACCCTTGGATTCTTCAGAAAGCAGTAGGGATTCAAAGGTCTCGGCAGCTTCATTATTTAAGCGAACTGGATCTATTTTATGGGAATGCATCAAACCAACGGGGCGGATCGATAGTCCCACTCTTTCCCCCAATGCTTTTGCCACGTTTCGGAGGTTGAAAATCGAATTTGGATTGAGCGATCCGTTATCGACAAGAAAATATTTTATGTCCTTCAAACATTTTTCCCATTGACGAACCAATCCTCGCGTGCAAGAAAAATCGTAGATCTTAGGTTAAATATGGGAATTTAACCTTCTAAAATTAATAAGCGGGAATAAAAGTTATGAAAAATTGGTTGTGGACGGTATCGGCGATCGCATTGGCGGTTTTCTACTCAGGTTGTTCTAAAAGCAAAGGTCCTTCTCCGGAAGACACTGCTTTAATCAAAGGTACAGATCGGGGCACTTTTGTGGGTTCCATGGAGGAAGGATTTCAGGACGGGGAAGATGAACTTTCTCCTGTGGGCTCTACCATTTCTGCTCTGGATGGCTCCGGAGATTTAATTCCACAGGATTCAACTTGGTCAGATCCAAGTGCTCTTGCAAACGCTGAAGAACTTTTCGAGCCTATCTTTTTCGGCTTTGATCAGTATGCAATTGGTCCGGATGAACGTCTCAAATTACAGGATGTTTCCGCCTTTATGACCAGCAACCCAAATTCTCGAATTCTGGTTGAAGGCTATTGTGACTGGAAAGGTACGCCTGCATACAATAAGTCTTTAGGTGATCGGCGGGCTTCCAGTGTACGTGATTATCTTGTTGATTTAGGCATTGATTCTTCCCGCATTGAAATTCTTTCCTTGGGGGATGAGCAAGCTACCCCCGACGCCGATTCCACCACTTCTGGACTCGAAAGAAAAGCCCAGTTTTTAGTTCTCCGTGATTCTTGATGAACCAGCAATCGTTCTTACTCGTTCCTCTTGCCCTCCTTGGACTGTTTTTCTCGTCCTGTTCCAAAAAAGTTGATCCAGACTCCACCCTGAACCGGAATGGAACGGAAGGAAGTTCCGCATTATCAGATCCCAGTAGGGACTTTAATGCCGGAGATGACCTATCCCCTGCAGGAAGTGCACTCGATGGGAACCTGTTTGCAAGCGATGATCTGTTATCCCCTCGTGATCCAGGTCTGGATGCATTCAGTGATCCGCTCAATGTCATTCGCCCATTTGATCCCGTTTATTTTGGCTTCGATCAATATAACATAAATGCCACCGAACGTTCTAAACTGGTTGAAATCGCAGAATTCTTACAATCCAACACCCAAGCTCGCCTGCTCATTGAGGGCTATTGTGATTGGAAAGGTACTCCGGCCTACAACAAAGCACTGGGCGAAAGAAGAGCAACCACCGTCAAGGAATATTTAGTCGAACTTGGTGCGGATGGCCAAAGGGTGGAAACCGTTTCAATTGGAGACGAAAGTGCAATTCCCAATGCAGATGGAACCCAGGCTAAACTGGATCGGCGGGCTTCTTTTGTTGTGACCAAAGGGGAGTAAAACTGGTTTTCGTTTGTCCCGCTGAATCAAACCTGAATTTTAAAAGTCACTTTGCCAGCTTTTCGAAGAAGTCGGTGAAGGTATCGATCGCTTTTTCAAAGATGCCGAGATGAAAACTTTCATCAGGTGCATGCAAATTGTCTTCATTGGTAAAGAGACCAAGCATTAAGGCATCCAAGCCCGCTACTTCTTTGAGATCTCGGATGATTGGAATACTTCCACCCTCTCTCAAATACAATGGAGTGGTTCCAAAAGAAGACTGCACACTATTTTCGACTATAGAAAAGGCTTTTTTCATCAAATCAGACTCCATACCTGAGGAACCAGGCTTATTTGGAGGGATCACCACATAGGGATTGCCCCCACCCTTGAGGGTAACCTCTACCCGAACCGAGGATGGGCATGAATCCACGATGAATTGACGCACCTTTTCGGCAATTACTTCTTCATTCTGATCGGGGACCAGACGGCAGGTAATTTTTGCAAATGCTTCAGCAGGAATGACCGTTTTTGAACCCTCTCCCTGGTAGCCTCCGCCAACTCCATTAAATTCAAGGGTGGGACAAAAGCGGATCGCTTCCAAGGGGGAATAACCAGGAGGCGAAAAGAATTTCTTAACGCCTAAAAAATCCGCGTATTTTTCTTCGGAAATCGGTAATTTCTCCAATTCCTGCCGTTCCCAATCTTTGGGTTCCCGCACCGCATCATAAAACCCGGGAATGGTAACCCTACCCCGATCATCGTGCATGCCCGAGCAAACCTGCATCAGTGCTTGTAATGGATTAAGCAATGCTCCCCCATGTACCCCTGAGTGAAGATCCTGCTTCGGGCCAAAAACCCGAATTTCTAATGCGGTTAAACCACGCAGCCCAGTAGTGACCGCCAATTGCTCTGGTCCAGGGCTACCCGTATCGGAAACTAATAATAAATCACCGGCTAAGCTACCTTTATGGCTTTCTAAAAAACCACGAAAACTTGGACTGCCAATTTCCTCTTCCCCTTCAATTAGGTAAGTAATGTGAAGGGGAAGATCTGGGTTCTTTTTCAAGACCCGATAGAGAGCCGACATGTGTACAATCTGCGGTCCTTTATTATCGGCTGCCCCCCGGCCAAAAAGCCGGCCATTTCTTTCCTCCGCTTCAAATGGTTTACTCGTCCATAAATCCAAGGGGTCAGGTGGTTGAACATCGTAATGGCCATAAATCACCAAACGCGGCCAGGATGGATCTCCTCGGGTTGCTAAAATGACTGGATTAATCGGAGTTTCCACTAGATTGATTTCAAAACCCAGCTCTGCCAGTCGGGCACAGGCAAAATCCCGGGCACCATCAATTCCTTCCGAATAGTTTGAATCAGCGGAGACGCTGGGAAAAGAAACATACTGAGTGAGTGCTTCCTTTGGATTTTCTAAGATGGAATTCATGGGTTCGGCGTTTCTCCTCTTGCATTTTTCGCCTCTACATAGAGAGCGTATGCTTGGTTCATATTGGCTTGAAGAAATTCGATTCGGTTACCCGGATCAGGATGGGTAGAAAAATATTCTGGCATCTTGCGCTTTTTTCCACCCTGCATCTTTTTCCAGAAGCTAATTACAAAACGCGGATCATAACCAGCCATTGCAGAGTAAAACAGCCCTCTTTGGTCCGCCTCACGCTCTTGTTTTCGACTGTAAGGCAGGGCCATTCCAAGAGTGGTGCCTACCCCATAAGCACCGCCTGCGATCATTCGATCCGTAGAACTTTTATCCCGCAAGGCGGTATTTAAAATCACCCCACCAAGTGCAATTCCCATGGCTTGGGACATTCTTTTATTGCTGTGCCGCAATGCAACATGGGCAATTTCATGCCCAATCACCGCAGCAACTTCATCTTCTTCTCCATCCGCAAGCTCAATCAGTCCGCTGTTCACCCCTACTTTTCCTCCTGGCATGGCAAAGGCATTGGCCTCGCTTTTTTGAAAAACTACAAATTCCCACTCCGTCCCGGGAAGATCCACTTGGGCAACCCCTGCAATCCTCTTTCCAATTCGTTCAACCATTTTTTTATGTGAAGCGTTGGATGAAAGAGCCTGCTTATTCTTCATTTGATCGAATTGAGCCTTGGAGCGGCGAGCGAGGCTTTCGTCCGAAAGCATGGCCGTCCCGCAACCGACAAAGTGCAGGGATATAAAGCTTACAAGAAAAGGTATAATATGGCTTGCTTTCATCCTTGACCCTTACAATTCAAATTCAGAAATTTTTCAAAATCAATTTTTCTCAGCTCGGGAAATTGATCAGTGTTTAAAATGCCTAGTGTGAGTGAATAGCATCGCCATTCCACGCTCATTCGCAGCAGCAATTACATCTTCATCCCGGACACTTCCTCCCGGTTGAATGGCTGCGGTGGCACCCGCATCCGCAGCCGCTAGAAGTCCGTCAGAAAAGGGAAAGAAGGCATCCGAACAAACCGCGGATCCTTGAAGGTTTAAATTCGCTTCTCCTGCTTTCCATACGGCAATCCGGGAACTATCGACTCGAGACATTTGTCCAGCACCCACCCCCAGGGTCTTTTCATCTCCCGAATACACAATGGCGTTGCTCTTTACATGCTTAACCACGCGCCAACCGAAGATCATGGAACGCCATTCCACTTCAGTCGGTTGCCGTTCGGTAACGACTTCAAAAGCTTTGGGGTTGATCTTTTTCTGATCTCGGTCCTGGGCCAAAAAGCCCCCGGGTACGGTTTTAATCTCCTGAAGAGTTTCCGCCCCAAATCCAGCTTTTGAAATCAGCAGGCGTAAATTCTTTTTTCTCTGAAAAAGCTCCAAGGCCTGGTCCGTAAATCCGGGAGCGATAATGACCTCGCAAAAAATTTCCCCAATTCTTTCGGCCAGATCCAAGTCGAGGGTATTGTTGACCACGATAATCCCCCCAAACGGGGCTTGTCGATCGGTGGCAAAAGCACTTTCCCAAGCGTCCACTAAATTGTCCGCACTGGCAACACCGCATGGATTGGTATGTTTAAGGATTGCAACCGTTGGGCGTTCAAATTCACCGACTAGGTAAGCGGAAGAAGAAATATCAAGTATGTTGTTGTAACTAAGCTCCTTACCCTGAAGCTGTTCAAAATGATCAAGAAATCCCCCGTATAGTGCGGCTTGTTGGTGCGGATTCTCACCATACCTCAAGGGCATCGATTTTGCTGCGGATACTTCCAATACCTTGGGGAAACCGGAAATTGAATCCAGATCAGGCTCCACTTGTTGGCTCTTTTCGAGGTAGGTTGCAATCGCAGAATCATAAGCTGCGGTGCGGGCAAAAACTTTTTGAGCAAGTTCACTTCTCAATGGATCGAGTGCTGGTCCTTTCTGTTCCAATCCATGCAGAACCCTATCATAATCATCCGGATCGCAAACAACGGTTACATCCCGATAGTTTTTAGCCGCACTTCGGAGCATGGACGGACCCCCGATATCAATCTGTTCGATCGCCTCTTCCAAAGGGACCCCGTTACGGGCTACGGTTTCTTCAAAAGGATAAAGATTCACCACCACCAAATCGATCATTTCAATCCCATGTTCCTCCGCAGCCGCCAAATGATCCGGGTTTCCACGGAGGCAAAGTAATCCCCCATGAATTCTAGGATGTAAGGTCTTGACCCGGCCATCCATCATTTCTGGAAACCCAGTTCTTTCACTGACATCCATTACCGGAATATTTTCATCCCTCAGCATTTGTGCAGTACCCCCGGTGGATAAAAGGGTGAATGCATGGGTTTCGACCAAAGACCGAGCAAAGGGAACCAACCCCGTTTTGTCACTTACAGATAAGAGTGCATACTTTTGCATTCATTCCCTTGTGCTTCGTTCCTGCATCTGAGCAAGCGAATTCTTCCTTTTTCCAATCCTTTAATTAAGAATTGGTCTTTTTTGATCTGTCGTTATGGTAAAAACAAAATTTAAATGTGAGCGAAAATAGTACAGAATTGGAAGGTCTACAGGCAACTTTGGATAAACTGGTGCACCACCGGGAAAAATCAAAAGTGAAAGGTCTGAATCTTCATGCTTTTATCTACTTTATTACCATCCGCAATTTGTCCGGTCGCTCGGTTACCCTAAAGGGTCGAAAATGGGTGCTCTCGAATGACGACGGTACCACCACGGTCGTGGAGGGTGAAAAGATTGTTGGTGAAACCCCGGTGATTCCATCCGGTGAGAGTTTTTCTTACAACAGCTATCATGTGACTCATCTTGCCGCCACCGCTTCCGGTTCCTTTCATGGGGTGGATGAATATGCGGAGAAAATTCATGTCCGCCTCGCTCCCTTCCGCCTTGAAATCCCGGAAGACTTGGAAAAGTTGGAAGAAAACCCACTTTCATGAAGTTTACCGACCTGAACCGCCATGGTGGCATCGGTGCAAATTGCAGCCTTCTAGAAATTGGTCCTTTTCGAATTGCCATTGATTCCGGCTTGCACCCGAAATTTGCCGGCTATGACTCCCTTCCCAGTCACGATTTCCTGGAAAGAAACTCCTTGGATTTTATTGTACTCACCCATTGCCACCTCGATCACCTCGGCAGTTTACCGATTCTATCCCGGGAACATCCAGATGCCCCGGTATTATTGAGTTATGCCAGTTCCATTCTTGCCCGCCGGATGCTTTCCAATTCGGTTTCTGTCATGAGGAGGCAAAGGAGCGATCTCAATCTACCCGAATTACCCTTCTACGGCCGGGGGGATCTTACCGCTCTCTACGACCGGATGAAGCCTTTATCGATTAAAACCCCCTTGCAGGTCGAAAAAGATGGCAAGGTATTAAAGGTTACCTTTCACCATGCCGGTCATGTCGCGGGTGCCATTGCTGTTGAATTTGAGACCAAAAATGAAAAAATCTTTTTCACCGGAGACTTATTATTTAACGACCAACGTACTTTGGACGGGGCGGAGATCCCCACCGAGAAATTCGATGTCTTGATTACGGAAACCACCCGGGGTGGGACCCCACGGGATCCAGCTCGGCAGAGAGAGTCAGAAATCGTTTCTTTGCTGGAAGAAATCAGAAAGACCTTGGCTCGGGGAGGCTCGGTATTAATTCCCGTTTTTGCCTTGGGAAGAATGCAGGAGATGCTCGTCCAAATCGATGAAGCCTTTCGTCGAAATGCTTTCCCCAAGGTTCCCGTATTTTGTTCCGGTCTGGGGATGGACTTGGTCAATCACTTTCATGAAATCTCAAAGAATACCAATCGCTTACGCTTTAACCGAAGGGTATTGAAATCCATGGGCGCCCGTCCGCTGCCCCGCAAATTGGAACCCGGGCGTGAACCTCCAATGAAAGGAATTTTCCTGGTTAGTAGTGGAATGATGGTCGAACATACCCCTTCTTATCTTCTCGCTTCCGGCCTACTCCGGGACGATCGTAATTCCATTCTTTTCGTTGGATATTGTGACCCCAGTACCCCGGGGGGTAAACTTCTTCAGTCTGATCCAGAAGAGGATTTCAAATTTGAAGAAATCGATTGTATCGAACCGATTCGGGCGAAAATTCGCCAGTTTGACCTCAGTGGTCATGCCGACCGGGAGGAATTACTGGACTACGCCCAAAAACTTTCCCCAAAAACCATTTTCCTTCACCACGGCGACCCCGATGCCCGCACTTGGTTTATGGAATCCCTTTCTGAATCCGGTGCCACCATCATTGACCCCGAACCTTTACAAACTTATGAGTCCTGAAAACCAGCCCCCATCCTCGCTTGCCGAACAATTGGAACAAGCCTTCACCCGTCCCTCCGGCAGGGAAATCGATCAAATGCGAGAAGTTCGCTTTCAGACCGGAATTGCACCCCATGCCAACGGATCCGTGCTCTGTTCCTATGGAAATACTCAGGTGATTTGCGCCGCCATGATCGAAGACCGGGTTCCCGGGTGGATGAGGCAGCAAAAAGTGGAAGGAGGCTGGCTTACCGCGGAATACAGCATGCTTCCCTACTCCACTCTTTACCGGAAAGATCGTCCGATCAGTAAGGGCAAACAGGATGGTAGAAACATTGAGATTCAACGCTTGATTGGCCGCTCTTTACGGGCAGTGCTGAACCTGAAGAACATGCCGGATAAAACCTTATGGATTGATTGTGATGTTTTAAGGGCAGATGGAGGGACCCGGACCGCATCCATTACCGGAGCATGGTTGGCTACCCGAATCGCAATCAATGGCCTTTTGGAACGGGGGAAATTGGAAAAGGATCCCATTGTCGACCACCTGGCCGCGATCAGTGTCGGTATCTACAAAGACAAGTGCATCTTGGACCTGGATTACCCGGAGGACCGGGATGCCACCGTGGATGCAAATGTGGTCATGACCGGTTCCGGTCAATTCGTGGAGGTTCAATCTTCCGGGGAGGAAGCTACCTATTCCCGCTCCCAACTAGATGAATTACTAGCCTTATCAGAAAAAGGAATCCAGGAACTGGTCGAACTGCAAAAGCAGGAACTTGGCAAGGAAGGCTAAAAATCGTAACCCAGCCTTAGTCCCGCACTGTGAAATAAAAAGTTGTCGAATCGATCCTTGGTGCTCTGTCCCAGTAACTTCCAAATAACGCTCAGGGTCATGGAGTTATCAAACCGATACCCCAATCCCAATTGGGCGGAGTAAATCATTTCGGTGTATTCATCTTTCAATTGAGAATAAAAGACCGTGATCTCATCAATGTTGTAGGCTAGACCCAGCGAAAACCGAGACTCCAAAAAAATCTTCTCGGTCATTTGCGGGCTCCACCCAACATGAGCCATCACCGCGAAGACCCCATTGTATCCATCCACCTCAATCGGTCCGGGATATCCGGTTACATTGGATAACTGGTGATGTTTGTAAGACTGGTACATATTGGAGATTCCAATGTGAAAATCCTTGAAATACCTGCGGTATTCAAACTCCATCAATACGCCATAATCATGATCGAGTTCGAATCGATGTCCGGTGCTTAGATGATTTAGGCCGTAATCAATCGGCTGGGAAAATCCCAGATAATATGAAAAAGCATTCTTTTTACGCTGTGCGGGAACAAACCTAGCGGCTGGCAAAGCGTAGGAGTTATTGGTAATTTGAGTGGTAGCTGGTTGGTTCAATAATGCATTTTCATCCATCTCGTAATTACTGGAGTAATTGTAGGAAGGATCATAATTTTGCTGCGGAAAACTTCCCGTTTCTGGTTCAAACAAGCTCAGGTCATACTGGGCTAAGGGAACAAGAACAGGCAGGAGGAGCAGGAAAGGTAAAAAAAGATATTTCATTGTTATTTTTACTTCTCGAGGATGAGATCGCCAAGATCCCTCTTTTTTTCATCCTCAGTCTTGGAAGAGTTCATAATTTCACTAACTATATCAGAAAATTCCATACCCTGATACTTTTCTGTGACCGAAGTCGTGCTGGTGGTACCGGTTAGGTTAGGCTTGGCAATCTCACTCCAGTCTGCCCATTGATTGCTGTCCTTATCCCAGTAGGTCAGGCTTCCTTTGTCCAAGTCCAAATACAACCAGGCTCCGTTAACAAAATCGGGCTCACTAGTTGGTGTGGGTACCGTTGCCGAAACCTCGGGAGTGCTGCTTGATGTCTCCGTATTTGCATCTGTATTTGTCGAATCGGGAGTGGAGGTGGAAGGACTCAAATTTGGAGTCATGCTAGCAAATTGCGGCAACTCTATAGCCGGCTTGGGCGTCCCACCTTTGAATTTTAGCCCATCTGCAATTGCTTTGGCTTTAGTAAGAGTGAAGTCATCTTGACCCGCCAAACCGAATGAGACTCTGAACCATGTATCTTGTTTTTGAGGAAATCCAATTGTTGATCCATCAATGGAAAAAAAGAATTGATTAGAAACAACTGGTCCTAAATGGGCTTTGTAGTGTACCACATGAGCTTGATGCCCCAAGACTGTAAGGAAGTATTCTGAATTGATAAACTGATACTGATCATTATTTTCATAAATTTTGAAGACTTCATCACCATAGGAAGAAAGATAATTATCACCTGAATTATATTGGCTCAAATTTTCAGAATAACTCAAATACAACAAGGCTGGAAGAGGTTGATTAATGTCACCGGAAGTTGCCGAAAATGTAGTCAGTGATTCATCATCATTTGTTATCATTCCCAGAATAGCACTTTTCATTTCCCAATCAAAATATTTATTGGATAAAACTTTATTAGACCATGTGGTCGTTACCCCATCCATTTCCCCTGATCGGCGACCGCTGGAGCTCGCAACCTTGGCATAGACATAAGGAAATTGATTGGGCTGGATCCAGAGCCAGAGCGGAATCGGGAACAAATCCTGAGTGTAGACCCAGAAGCTGTCGTCATTATTGGGAACCACATGGAGCCAGCCAAGGACCGGATGAAAAATCCAGGCGGAATCCGGTTTTTCCCAGAAATATCCAAGCCAGGATGATTGCTTCCAATGTCCCCCGTCCGAAACCGGACCCGCATTAGCAATTAAGGAGCTGGCTTGGGGAATAATCGGGGTGGGCACCGGGGTATACACTCCGGAAGCATTGGGCACGGATGTACTCGATGGTTGGGACTGAGGAACCGGAGTGCCTGAGAAATTTACCAACCAGCCATCCTCGTAACTATCCACCTTTTGGGGAAGTTGAACCACTCCAGTCGAGAGAACGGTCGTCACTCCAGATTTAATATCCAGTTCCACCAGCTCGGCATATTCCCCCAAACTTTCAGCTACAAAAGCAATCTTTCCACTGGAATCTTCATTGTAGAAGGTTTCGATATCTTTGAAATCATTGTCACTTTTTAATGGATTCCATGAACCGGCAAGAGGAAATGTATATTCAAAAAGAATGGTCTCTGAATCATTGGAAATGGATTTCGATTTTAAACTGGGATTGCCCCCATCTGGAGCGTTTAAATATAAGAATTCATCCCCCGATGCCGAAAAGGAAAAAGTATGCTCATCCGGAATGGTTTCCGTCCTTTTGATAGGCGTAGTGATACCGTTTTGATCAAAAACATAGATCAACCCTTTTTCAAAATCATCTTCTCCCATGACCATGACATCCTGATTCTGCGGATCCAGTTGTATGGTTTCGGGGCTTCCTTGGATTTCCTGAATAAGTTCCACTTCTCCTCCACTGAAAGATAAGGAGACCAAGGAATCCACGGACTTGTCGCTTTCGTTGGTCTTAAAGAAATAAATCTTTTGGTTGCTCCAATCCACGGTCAGGGGCTCAAAATCATAATTAAAGCTACCAGCTGGAGAATTTACATTCCATTCCTTGATCGTGGAACGGCTCCCGTCTTGCAGGTTTAATTTTTCAATTCTTGCCAACTTCATATTGTCCGCTGGTTCTTTGACCCCATATCCAATGATTATTTCAGATCCGTCGGGAGAAGCTTGTATCCGCCCGAAGGTCAGTTGAGCAGTATTGGAATTGATTCCGGCATCGGCAAGCATTGCAAAATGATTGAAGGAATAAAGAGTGGTTTCAGAACCATTAGGAAGTTTCTTTAGCACCAATTCGTACTCTTGTGCTTGCTCCTTTATGGCATCAATTACATCAACTCCTCGCCAAAAAGCAAAAGAGCGGGATTCCGCAGAAGCAACCGTGGGTGCTAAAAAAAGTAACGAGACTGAAAAAAGAATACCTGTGAAAAAGCAAAAAAATTCAATGCCTTTAAAAAAGGGATTATGTAAATGCGTAGGCATAAAAACAACTCCATCAACATGATTAAAAACTAAATATTCAAGATAAAAATTATCTTTTCCCCCTTAATCGAGCACGACACCGATAAAAGATCGCTTTCATCCTTGAGCTTTTCCCCGTCCCTTGTAGGCGTTGTACATGCACCTACTCGAGGAGATCACTTTAATCGCCACCATCAGCGTATTGGTCACCTTGGTTCTAGGCAGATTAAAACTCCCGGTGGTTGCAGGATTGGTATTGTCAGGTGCCCTGGTCGGACCCAAGGGTTTTTCCCTAGCCCATGATCCCGAAGCGATCGAGATCATTGCCGAAGTCGGGGTGGTCTTTCTTTTGTTCACCATTGGTCTGGAGTTTTCTCTCTCCCGGCTTCGCCACATTTTTCGCCAAGTCGCTCTGGGTGGGCTTTTACAGGTTAGCGTAACCGCTGCCGTGACCACCGGGATCGCCCTCTGGCTTGGTTGCTCGCTGCCCGAGTCAATTACTTACGGTTTCGTATTTGCCTTGTCCAGCACAGCCCTGGTACTCCGCACCCTGAGCGAACGAAATGAATTGGATGCTCCCCACGGACGGTTCATTGTTGGCACTTTGATTTTTCAGGATTTATGCATTGTTCCCATGGTCTTGATCATTCCCTTACTCAGTCAGGGCCTGGATAATCCCGAAACCTGGAAAGCCTTGGGGCTGGCCATGGGAAAGGCAACCTTGATGGTGGTCGCACTTTTTGCCTGCTCGCGAAAGCTTGTGCCCTGGCTCTTTCGGGCCGTCGATGCCAGCAGAAGCAATGAAGTTTTTATCCTTACCGTTCTTTGCCTTTGTATCGGCACCGCCTACCTAACCTCCCTTACTGGTTTATCTCTCGCCTTGGGTGCTTTTCTGGCCGGAATGATTGTGGCAGATACTGATTTTCGCCACCGGGCAATGGGAGATATCCTGCCCCTACGGGATGTATTTGTGAGCTTTTTCTTCGTCTCACTCGGGATGTTTTTTGATTTTGAAGTCTTGATGGAAAAACCGGATCAAGTGGGTTGGTTGCTCCTGGCCTTTATCGGAGGAAAAGGAATTTTGGCAATTTTAGCGGCTTCCCTGATGCGCTTTCCTCCCCGAGCCGCTTGGTTGGCTGGTGTAGGCCTGGCTCAATTTGGAGAATTTGGGTTTGTTTTGCTCCAGCTGGCAACTCAAGAAGGCGTGGTTTCCGATTCCGAAATTGCCCCCCTTCTCAATGCCGGAATTCTCAGCATGTTTCTCACCCCCCTTTTAGTCTACAAAGCCCCTCACTTCACCGCGGGTGAGCGGGCACTGGATCCATTAGCGAAACTGCTCCGGGCCCGCAGTGCTGAAGAGCTAGAGGAATCCACGGTTGGGCACTCGGATCATGTCGTGGTTATTGGATATGGTCTGGCCGGACAATTTCTGACTTCCAGCCTCAAGGAGGTTGAGATTGAAGTGGTGGCCCTGGAAATGAATTCCGACAATGTCAATGTGGGCAAAGAGTTGGGCGATCCGGTTTACTATGCGGACGCTACCAGTGAAGAGGCACTTGGACATGCTCATGTTCATGATTGTCGGGCCATTGTGATCATGATCAATGACCACCAGGCAACGGAGCGAGTTTTGTCCACCATCGAGCGGATGAAGGTACAAGCTCCGGTTTTTGTAAGGACTCAATTCATGAGAGGCTCGGAACCCCTGACGCATCAAGGAAGGAATGAAGTGGTAGCCTGTGAAGTCGAGGGTGGATTAGAAATTCTGTCCAGGGTGCTGAGAAAACTGGAAATTCCCCGCAACCTGATTTCGAGGGAGATCAAACGGGCCCGGGAAAAAACCATGCACTCCGAAAGAGAATTTTCCAGTGCTCCCCTCTCCCTCCATCAACATACTCAACTCAAAGAGTTGAAGGTGGAAACCCTTTTGCTCGGTCCGGAAAGTCCGGTTCTTGGAAAAACGCCGAAGGATTTGAATCTCGGGGGAGAAACTGGAATCTTGATCGTTGCCATTAGTCGGGACAATGAACTGATTGCTCACCGATTAGGGGAGGTTCACCTAAGAAATAATGATGTCATCTATTGCATCGCTAAGGAATCTGACTTTCTTCAATCCTCCGAGCTGATTACCGGATAGCTTGAAGCAGGAATTTTCCAAATAAAACGGGAAGCCCAAATATTATCTAGGCACATTTCATGCAGGTCTGAACTTCAGGAAATGCATCCAAGCGTTCTTCTGCAATCTGGCTTCCGCAAAATATACATTGTCCATATTGATCTTGCTCCAGCCGGGAAATTGCGTTGAAGACCTCCGCTTTTCTTCTCTTTTGTCTTCTTCGGAATTCCAGAACCAATTGTTGGTCCTGCATCGCTTCCATTCTCGACAACCGTCCCAGGCTTTTGTCGGGAGAAACCGCTTCGGCCGCATCCTCACTTTTGCTTAAATAATCTTCAATTTCCAAGAGTACCGCTTCCAGTTTGTCCTTATACACCTGTCTTTGCTCTGGGTTCATGTTTACGAATTACTCAACCTCTATCGAGGCCCAAGATCTTGAATCCGTCAACCTCCTAGGCTTAAGAGTTCCCAAAATAAGTTTTAGAATTTTTGAATGAAAGGCTTGATAAAATTCTGATTTCAAGACATTAGTTAGGTATGAAAACAATTCTATCCGTTCTACTTTTATTCTTTTCTGCAAACTTCATTTATGCTGAAGAGGATTGTGCCATCATGTTAGGCGATGCCATTGATCCAGAGGAATATTCCGAAGTCTTGGGTGTAAAGGTCTACTTTTGCTGCGGTGCTTGTGTAAAGGCCTTTGATGGTTCGGCAGCCTATTACATCAAAGCCGTTCCTGAATTAGCCAAGAAATTCACTGATGCCCAAATGAAAGAACTTGGGGTTGAAAAGGTTGAGCTATTAGATCAAAGATTCTGCCCAATCTATCCGGAGCGTATCGTCAATCCCAACTCTAAATCCGTTGAATACAAAGGAAAGAAAATATATTTTTGGTCATCCAGTGCAGAACGCCGTTGGAAAAGGGATCCAGACCGTTACTTCAAGGAAGCTTTTGAAAAGGGCAACTTACCTCAGTACAAGTAAGTTCACTCGATAACTTTACAAAAAAAGACCACTCAATCGGGTGGTCTTTTTTTGGCTCATGTCCAAAAGAGGAACTAAAGCCTCTTGGACAGAATTACGAATAGGTTTCCACTTGCACAACTGATTTCCACCTCATCCGAAGTACAAAGGTTACTTTGACTGAACTTGGAATCAGGGCTTAAAGATTCATTGGTCAACTCCCATTTCAATCCTTTCGAAGAAACACCATCACAAGGAACCAGCGGTAAAATGCTTAAGGTTGTCCCCTTCCGACCACCCAGAAGCAAGGATGAGGACGGACTAACCCGAGAGATCCACTCGCTATCGTCATCAAAAACGACAGACCATGTTGGATCTATTCGTAGGGAAACCAATAAATTAGATAAAAAGTGATCGGAACGTTTCCCAACCCCTCCCAAAATGATAAGTTCCGTGGTCTGGGTATGGGTCTCCACCCACTTAATTGCCTTTTCAAAGTCGGTGGTATCCGGATCCATGATGTGGCTAATCTCTAATTCAGGAAAATCTTCCCGAATTTGATCCAATGCCTCGCAGGAGTCTAAGTCTCCAATGAGGGCATCAGGAAGCAAATCCGAGTTGCGTAATACAACCCAACCTCCATCCACCGCGACTGTGGTATCCGACTCTTCAAACCTCCAACGCAAAAGTCCTTCCGTTGGTGCTTTGCCATTTAAAACCAGTAGCGTTTTTCCCACCGCTCGAAATTAGGAATTGAAAAAGGCCCGTTGCTTTTCGGAAATCTTCATTTCAAGCTTTTCCATCACCAGCAACATATCATCCCAAACTTTACGCTTACTGCTCTTACTCGGATTATGAAGAAGGTAAGATGGATGATAGGTAACCATCATCGGTATTTCCATCACCTGATTCCATTTGCCCCGAAAATCAGAAAGCCTTCGCTTTGGATCATGACCAAGTAATCCATCCGTGGCAGTCTTACCCAGTGCAACCAACACTTTTGGTTTAACAATTTCGATCTGTGCCTTCAGGTAGGGCAGGCAAAAGGACATTTCCTCTTGGGTGGGAGGACGGTTCCCGAACGCTTGGTCGTGCCGGGGTCGCCAATTTAAAATATTCCCAATATAAACCGCGTCTCTGGAAATCCCCATCGCCTCTATAATCCGATTGAGTAATTCCCCTGCTGGTCCGACAAAAGGTTCCCCTGCTTTTTCCTCATCCGCACCGGGAGCTTCTCCGCAAAAAAAGATATCTGCATCTAAATCCCCAACTCCAAAAACCACTTTTCCTTGGGGATTAAGTTCACGATTACAAACTTCACAGCCCATCACTTTTTCCTTCAAACTGTTCCATTGGAACACTTTATCCCCGTCCGGTAATTTTATCTGAGGAGGGGAAGGGAAATCCGAAGATACGGTCTTTTTTTCAAAAGCGATGACTTCGGGTACCGCTTCCTTCACTGGAACAACTCCAGGCTTTTTTACCTCCGTTTGAATAGGCTTAGGAGCTACCTCATTCATACCACCCTGCTCGGGTACCGCATTCTCAAAAAGCTTAGCCAAGGCGGAAAGACTTTCTTCTTCTACAAAAACTTCACGCTTTCCCTCCACCCTCTGTCTCTTCAATTCGGCCAAGACCGCAAGCGTGGCTTCCGCAGCATTCATCGGGTTAAATTTTCCATGGTGGGTGTTACTAATTTCTCCACATATTTGGCCAACATATCGAACTCTAAATTTAAGAATTCTCCGGCATTTAAAGAAGCCAGGTTGGTTTTGGCTAAAGTATGAGGAATCAACCAGACCGCAAAGGATTGATCCAGAACATCACAAACCGTCAAAGAGCAACCATTGACCGCAATCGAGCCTTTATCTACCAAGTAACGACTTTTGCTCTCTGGGATTTCAACCTGCAAATAAAGATTTTTGCCCTGTTCTTCAAAAATCTGAATTTTTCCGCAGGTATCAACATGTCCGGAGACAAAATGACCACCCAATCTCCCATTTGCTGGCAAAGCCCGTTCTAAATTCACCATACTTCCATTAGAAAGTCCGTCTAAATTAGTCTTTTGTAAGGTTTCCTCCAAGAGTTCAAAGATTGCCACTTCAGAGGCCTGCTCGCAGAGAGTAAGGCAGCAACCGTTCACTGAAATACTAGCACCCTGTTCCAAGCCATCCGCACTCGAAAATGGGTTGGCAATCCGTAACTCCCATGCGTTCTTCTTTTCTTGGAGCGAAATAATTTGCCCGACTTCTTCTACTATGCCTGTGAACATAATGCTTTAGTCTCGCTTAGAGAAAGAATTTACAGTTGGAAAGATAATTTGTATCATTGGTAACGCAAGGTACCTTGTTTAATATATTATGACAAATTTCTTCTCTCGCACGATTTTGATCCTCTTTTCTCTTTCCGGAGTGATTCTTTCTGCCTTTGCTAAAATGGCGCCTGCTTCTCCCCTGATCAACCGGATTCCATCCGATTCTTTTCTGATCGTCTCCATGAATGCAGATCACATCCTGCAAAAATCGAACCTTCTGCAAAATCGAATTTGGCAACCGATTTTGGATCATTGGCGCTTGGCCAATCCCCAAGCTCAAGTAACACTTGATGATCTCAATCGCAGTGGGTTTAATTTAAAGTCTCCTCTTCGCTTCTTCGTTCGACTTCAAGGAAATCCCTTCCCCACCCCGGTTTGGGGAATGGTTGCTTCGGTCGAGAATGGAAAAAAAGTAGACGCACGACTCTCTGAAGTGGCAGAAAGTTTTGCACTCCAAGTGAAAGGAGGAAAAAGCCTTCGCCTGGGCAACGAAAAGATTCCTTTCGAAATTGGGAGGCGGGGAAAGTGGGCCTATGCAATCGGGATGGTACCCAACCCAAGAAATCCTCCGACCACAAACTATGAACTCCAAATTGATCAACTCGTACAAGAGTTTTTCCGTCGACCCAAGAATACAACATTCCCGGAATCGCTTAAAAAATATTTTGCAACCGGAGCGGATGCTTCGCTGTATCTCGACGGGACTGGGATTTCCCGCCTAGTGGAAGATTTTTTCGTGCCCGATAACTTCAGGAATTTTCTCCCCATGTTCGATTACTTCACCCATCGTCCCTTGGGAGTTCACTTCAACTCCAATCCAGGGAAATTAGATTTTTCACTGGTTGATTACTCCAGTACCTTGGATGAGGGTGGAATCCAGAATGAGTCCAACTCTTCGAGCCAAAGAGTAAACTTTCTACCCAAAGTGCCGGGTGATGTAGCGGTCATTGGAAAAGTAAGCTTCCCTCATGGCTCTTTTCAAAAGTCTGCCCTTCAAGTTTTAGATTCGATCTTGAACTTCATAAGCGGTGGAACTTTTGACTCCTCCAAATCACTACCCGGATTTGATGCTTCCATCCCTGAACTACTCGATGGCCTGCGTGGGAATTTCGTCTTTGCGGGTGGAAACCTCCAAACCAAAAATCAATTGCCCCAAGACACGGAAAGTTCTGCATTTGACCGCTACGCTAGCTCTTTTCTTCTAGGGGCAGAAATTCAAAATTCTCTTTCGGTAAAGCAGCTCCTCGCCGGGATTCGATCCTCATCCGTGCTGATGTCCTTGATGAATACCAATGGAATTCGATTGATCGAAAAGGAAAAAATACTTTGGGTGACTACGGATCACTACCGGAAGGAACTTGAGTCGGGAAGAACCATTTATAAACTTCCGGAATCCCGAAAAAGAAAGGTTCAAGCATATCCTTTTTCCATGGACTTCGACATTGCCACTTTTACCCGAACTGCGCGGCAGGATAATATATTGTCCTTCGGTGAAAACCAAAAGCTCCAGATTATGGATCAATTTTCAAATTTCCATCTCTTCACCAAACCCAACTCTATCCATGGTGAACTCAAGCTACGGAATAAAAAAATTCAAGGTCTTGAAGTGATTGTCAATGTACTCGGACAGGAAATCATTGACCGTAAGAATGACACCCTCTATCAAGCGATCGCGATGAATGATTTTGAGGCTTTGGCCGATGCAGTCAGTCAAGGTGCCTTAATCAATGCAAATGATGGATTTGGCCATACCCCGATCCATTACTCCGCGTATAAGGGAAATACTCGCTTTGTTGATTATCTTTTGCGCAATGGCGGTAATCCGAATGTTCGGGGTAGGCATCTGTCCTCCCCTTTACACTCTGCAGCCTGGGGAAGAAATATGGAAGTATTTGAATTACTCTTGGAAGATGGTGCTGATGTCGATGCCCGCACCGACGAAGGTGAGACACCGGGTATGACCGCTGCTCTTCGAGGTGAAAAGGAAATGCTTGAAATTCTTTTTGCCCTCTCTGCAGATCCTCATGCCAAAGATATCCATGGTTCGAACATGCTCGACCTGGCTGCGGCGGGTGGACATAAGGAAATTGTTCAGTTATTGAGTGAAATGGGGGTGGATCAAAACCATCCACTTCATGTCGCTGCCGGGTTGGGAGATTTAAAACGGGTAAAGGTGTTGCTTCAAAATGGATACAAGGTGAATCACAAAGATGCCTTCGGGGCTACTCCCCTTTTAATTTCGGTGGTATCGGGCAAGACCGATGTGGTTGAATTCCTCTTATCTGCTGGTGCCGATCCCTTACTCCAAGCAAAAGATGGATACACCCTAATGCACGCAGCTGCTTTTTCTGGAATGAAAGAAATGGTTAGGCTTGCCATATCCTTTGGGCTTGAGGTCAACCCAAGATATGGGTCCTACGGCATTACTCCCGTCGATGTTGCGGAAGATGAAAAAGAAGCCCTCCCCTACCTCCGCTCTTTAGGCGGCCGGGCATCCTGGGAACTTGCTCCGGTAATAAAATAAAATTATTCCGACCAACGGGGCGGATGACCCAAGGAAATAATCTCTTTTCCCGCTCTCATTAATTCCTTGTCCACTTTCTTTGCGTTGGGAACGATTTGTTCCAGACGGTTCCAGAATTGTGGGGAATGATTCATCTGCTCCAAATGAACAATCTCATGATAAATAACATATTCTCCGAGTTCAAAAGGAAGTAATAAAATTCTCCAATTCAAAGAAATGGTTCCCCGGCCCGAACAGGACCCCCACCTCGAACGCTGGTTCCCAATCCGGATCTTTGTCGATTGAATCCCAACTTTGTTTTGGCAGGCGATTAGACGCTGTGGAAGAATTTCCTTCCCCAAATGAATGCATTCTCTGAGCAAAAGGAATTCCAGGTTGGATGCATCGAAAAAGGTAAACTTGATTTGATCTCGTCCGATTTCACGAACACTGCGCTTTTTTCCTGGGTCAAATTCCCAAGTTACCTCTCTGGGATCGGAATCAATCCAAACATTATTCGATTCCTTAAAATATTCTGCCAAGGTTTTCGGTTCTGGTAATTGCTTCGACTTTTCCCGAATCCATCCCCCATTTTTCATCAGAAAATTCCTCCCATTTCTCAGGGATGCCCGTTTGGGAAGAGTAAGAATAACCCTTTGGGGCTCCGGAACTTTTAAATGAATCCGTCTGGCAAGGGTCGATCGACGAATACAGCATTCGACTTCAAATCTTCCATCTTCAAATTCCCATGAGATTCGCTCGAATATTTCCTCCATTAGAATCAATCATTCTCCAATTGGTTGACCTGGTTTGAAGCAAATTTACGAAGTGCAGACTCAGGATCAAGTCCTGCTTTTTTACAGGCTCCAACCCATTCAAAAAATGCCCGACCCGCAGTTTCTTCATCCAACTCCGATGCAAAATCCGTGATATTAGACTCACTCCAATCCCCTTGATCTAATAAATTCGCCTTCTCTGCCCGCTTATAAATATCTACCGCATAAAGCAGGGCGGGAAGTTGGGGGGGCAGGTTTTTAAAGATTTTTGATTCATGAGTGGGAATCCCACGCGATCTTTTTTCCTCCGCCTTAATTTTTTCCCATCGATTCAAAACCTCATCCGCTGTTTTCATTCGGTCATCCTCATCTCCAAAAACATGCGGATGTCTACGAATCAATTTTTCATTAATTCCCCGGGCAACATCTTCCAGATCGAACTTCGATTTTTCTTCGGCCAATAAGGCATGAAAAACAACTTGAAGTAAAAGATCCCCAAGTTCTTCTTCCATCAGCTCATAATCTTCCTTATCAATGGCCTCTAAAGTCTCGGATACTTCCTCAATCAAACATCGAACCAATGAATCATGGGTCTGCTCCTGATCCCATGGACAGCCATCCGGAGCTCTTAGCTTTTCCACAATTTCTCTTAGTCGTTGTATTTCACTCACTCTCGAGTATTGTGAATGAAGGAGATCCCGTAGGCAATCCAATCTCCTCAATTAGATCGTTATTACATAAACAAATGGACAAATTAGAGGAAATCATGAACTGGAAGCGCCAGGAAGTTTCTTTGCGTGAAAGACCAGTAAGCGAACTTGAACTCGAAAAACTCGCCGAAAGGTTTAGCCGGGGAATCTCTTTTTATGACGCCCTTGCCCACCCGGATGAATTATCCATCATTGCTGAAATCAAAAGAAAATCACCATCTGCCGGCTCGATTGCAGAAGGCATTTCTGCGTTGGAGCAGGCCAGAACTTATTACAATGCAAATGCAGATGCTTTATCGGTCTTGACGGATGAAAAATTTTTCGGGGGGAAACTGGAGGATCTTTGGGAGGTAAATGACTTCCTTCAAGAACATCAACGGTTCGTACCGACCTTACGGAAGGATTTCATGGTTCACCCCATTCAGATCCTGGAAGCATTGGAGGCAGGTGCCCGAGCAATCCTCTTGATTGTTCGGGTATTGGATGATGATGAATTAGAAACTTTACGAGCCTATGCGGATGCGGCTGGTATGGATTGCCTCTATGAAATCCATGAAGAACATGAGCTGGAAAAAGCACTCAAGCATAACCCTCAAATTCTCGGGGTTAATAATCGGGATCTTACCCGATTCGTGACTGATTTAGAAACCACCGAGCGTTTGTTCCCCCTGATTCCCGAAGGAATTGTAAAGGTTAGTGAAAGTGGCATTCTTGTGCCAGAAGATGCCTGGAGGGTACGGGAAGCAGGTGCCGACGCCGTCCTTTGTGGTGAGGCATTAATGAAAGCAGAGAGTCCAGAGAATTTCATTTCGGAAATGAAAGATGCCTAAAAAGGCTTAGCTGAGCTCATTACCCAACTGAGCACTTATGCCACTTACTCCTTCCGAAACCCGAGAAGTTTTAGCTGAAATCGGGCACCGACCCAGGAAACAACTTGGACAAAATTTTCTGGTGGATGGAAACATTGTTAAAAAATCAATTCTAATGTCGAAAGTTCCAAAAACCCGGAAAATGGTTGAGATTGGACCGGGATTGGGAACTTTAACCGAAGAACTATTGAACCAAGACTATCAGGTTCATGCAGTAGAGATTGATCCCAGGCTCATGGCATATCTCCAATCCAGGCTCTCCCCATGGATTGAGAAAAAAAAGCTTCTTCTTTCCGAAGCGGATGCAGTAAAGGTACCGACCGGTTATCACTTAGGTCCGGAGCATGATTTTTCCGTTGTGGCCAACCTTCCTTATGCAATCTCTTCACCCTGGCTCGAGGCTGTCCTGAGTAAAGAGCCAATACCAGAGAGTATGACCCTCATGCTTCAAAAAGAGGCGGCAGATCGAATGTGGGCCAAGCCGGGAACCAAAAACTACAATGCACTCAGTATTTTTTTACACGGTTCTTTCCAATTCATTTCAAGTCATCCGGTTTCTCGTAATTGCTTTCATCCAGTCCCTGCGGTTGACTCCATTCTCATTCATATGGAGCGAAAATCTCATCCTTTTTTATTCCCGGAAAATTCCCGTCGATTAATTCGTAAGATCTTCACCAAACGAAGAAAACAAATGGGAGCGGTTATCAAGCAGGAAGATACCCCGCTACGAGAAATCCTCGATCGCTGGATGGAAGAATCCAATCTTCCAAAGTCTATTCGACCAGAAGGAATTGCGCCTGATCAATGGCAAACACTTGCGGGTTGGATACCGAATTAAAAAAAATTATGCGCCGCAGCACTTTTTAAATTTTTTGCCGCTCCCGCAAGGACAAGGATCATTCCTCCCCACTTTAGGGGCATCCCGAACCACAGGAATTGCAACCTTGGGGATTTCCGGTGCTTCACTCTGCTCTGCTTGCTGCGGTCCACCTTGGGGTCCGGTAAACCGGTCAAATCCCTGGACTCCGGACTGATCAGGGCCGGAAGTTTTAGCAACATTCGAAAGGGAAGAAAGCATATTTTCAAAGGCCGCCAGATTGGTGGAGGATCGAAACATCCCCGAGCAAATATCTGACCTCATGGCTTGCATCATTTCCTCAAAAGCTCGATAAGCTTCGTTTTTATATTCACTTAAAGGATCTTTCTGCCCGTATCCACGCAATCCGACACTTCTTCTAAGCTCTTCCATCTCCGTCAAGTGATCCTGCCAATGAAGATCCACTGCATTGACCACCACATATCTCTCAAGGCTATGAATTTGGTCCGGGTCTTCTAATTTACGCTTTGCCTCATAGGCATTGAAAATCTTTTCAACCAGAAGATTTTTCGCTTCTGCTTCCTCTTTCCCGACCAGTTCTTCCAGCTGAAAAGAAAGGGGAAAGGTAACATTCAACCAAGTTGCTACTAAAGCTTCCAACTCGGGCATTTCCTCCACGCTATTCGACTTGTACTCTGTGACTGGAATGGCTGCAAGACGGGCATCCAACTCTTCTTCGACCAGTTCGAGAAGGATTTTGCCAGGATCCTCTTCCTCTAAAGCATCATTTCGAATCGAATATACGATTTCCCTTTGTCGGTTCAGTACATCATCATATTGAAGCAGTCTTTTTCGGATCGAATAATTCTGTTGCTCCACCTTCTTCTGTGCATTCTGGATCGACCAGTCCAAACTTCCATGTTCGAGCACCTCATTATCATCGAAAGATTTTTCCAACATTTTCGACATCACTCCTTGGTTGGCAAACAAGCGCATTAAATCATCTTCCATGGAAACATAAAACCTGGAAACTCCATTGTCTCCCTGACGGGCACAACGCCCCCGGAGTTGGCGGTCAATTCTTCGGGATTCATGCCTCTCCGTCCCTAGAACTAATAAACCACCCAGTTCTTTTACTCCTTCACCAAGCTTAATATCGGTTCCCCGTCCTGCCATATTTGTGGCAATGGTCACCGATCCTCTTTGCCCAGCTGCGGAAACAATCTCCGCCTCTTTTTCATGAAATTTCGCGTTCAGAACCGTATGCCTGATGTTTGCCCGCTTCAACATCCGGCTAAATACTTCCGAAGATTCAACCGATGCGGTACCAATCAAAACGGGTTGTCCATTCTTATTTGCCTCGGTGAGATCCTCTAACACCTTGTTGAATTTCTGCCTCCTGCCCTTGAACATCAAATCATTCCAATCCTGTCGGACACAGGGACGGTGTGTGGGGATCACCATTACTCCAAGCCTGTAAATATCATGAAATTCACCCGCCTCGGTTTCGGCAGTCCCGGTCATACCCGCCAACTTTTCATACATTCTGAAATAATTCTGAATGGTAATGGTGGCATAAGTTTTAGTTTCCTTTTCGATCGAAACCCCTTCCTTGGCCTCAACCGCTTGGTGCAACCCATTACTCCAACGCCTGCCTGGCATCAATCGTCCAGTGTTTTCATCCACAATCATAACCTTGGCATTTTGGACCACATACTGTTTGTCCTTTTCATACAAGCCATAGGCACGAAGAAGTTGGGAAACCGTATGAATACGCTCGCTCTTAACTTGAAATTCACGCTCCGCAGTTTCTCGTTCCCTTCTCTTATCATCCTCCGAGATTTCACTCTTCCGGTCAATCTCGACATAAAAGGTAGCCAGATCAGGAATTACAAACCCTTCAGGATCATTGGGACTAATCAAAGTCCTTCCCTTCTCGGTCAAATCAGCCTGTTGGTTTTTTTCATCAATTACAAAATGAAGGTCTTCTTTAAGGTTATAAGCTCTTTCTTTGTTATAATCCGAATTCATATCCAAATCGAACTTCTCAAACCTTTTTCGAATTTGGGCATTCTCCATCATCCTTAAAAATTGACGGTGAGTGGGCATTCCTTTTTTAACTTGATACAGTTTCGCGGTTGCTTCATCAGCCAGCTCTTCTTCTAAATCTTCTTGAGCAAATGCTTTCTTAGCTTCATCCGCCAATTGATTACAATGCTTCAATTGAGCATCAAAAACCTTCATAACCAAAGGTTTCATTTCCGTAAAGGGAAGTGGGTGATCCTCCCGCATGGGCCCCGATATGATCAAGGGGGTCCGGGCTTCGTCAACCAAGATGGAATCCGCCTCATCGATGATGCAAAAGTAGTGGTCTCGTTGCACCTGGTCATCAGTACAAGTTGCCATTCCATTATCCCGAAGGTAATCAAAGCCAAATTCTGAAGCGGTACCGTAAGTAATGTTCTTATTGTACATTTCGCGTCGCTCTGCCGGTGGCATATTATTTTGGATACACCCAACGGTTAGACCTAAGTATTCAAACAGGGCTCCCATCCAATGTGAATCCCGACGGGCTAAGTAATCATTAACCGTTACCAACTGACAATTTTTCCCACTTAAAGCATTTAAATATAGGGGGCAGGTTGAAACCAAAGTCTTTCCCTCCCCAGTTGCCATTTCCGCGATGTGTCTCTCATGCAGAGCCATGCCACCAATGAGCTGAACATCATAGTGAACCATTTCCCAACCGATGGGTTGATCACAGACAGAGATGGTACTTCCACACATTCTACGGGCTGCGTTCTTAACCACGGCAAAGGCTTCAGGCAACATTTCCTCCAAAGTTTCCCCTTTTTCGTAGCGAGCCATAAACTCTTGGGTTTTGGACTTTAACTGCTCCTCGCTAAGACTTTGATAGTTTTTCTCTAACTCATTAATCTTGCGAACCAAGGGGGCACATTTCTTGATATACTTTCGATGATGCCTACCCTTAAGGGTTTGAAAAATCGTCTTTATGGGAGCAAGTGGATTCATTTAGATTAGATTCAAAAATTAAACACCGTTACGCGTTTTGAAGTAGGGAATGGTTCGGTCTAGGCCCTCACTCAGTTCAATTCCTGGATTCCAGCCAAGTACTTTTTGAGCCAATGAAATATCAGGCTTACGCTGGGTTGGATCGTCTGAAGGAAGAGGTTCTTCCACAACCTTAGAATTGGTATCGATCTTAGATAATACCGCATCTGCAAGCTCACGAATGGTAAACTCAACGGGATTCCCAATATTAACGGGTCCAACCGTGTCATCTTGTTCCATGGTCCGGATCATTGCTTCGATCAAGTCATCAACATAACAAAAGGATCTGGTTTGCGAACCATCTCCATAAAGGGTCAAATCTTCACCCCTTAGGGCTTGCACAATGAAATTTGAGACCACTCTGCCATCATCAGGCAACATCCGGGGACCATAAGTGTTGAAAATACGAACGACTCGAATATCCACTTTATTCTCTCGATGATAATCAAAGAACAAGGTCTCGGCACATCGCTTTCCTTCGTCATAACAAGCACGTAAACCAATCGGATTGACACTACCACGATAACTTTCGGGCTGTGGGTGAACTTCCGGGTCGCCGTAAACTTCCGAGGTCGATGCCTGTAAAATCCTTGCCCCCACTCGCTTGGCCAGGCCCAAACCATTAATCGCGCCCATCACTGAGGTCTTCACCGTTTTGATCGGATTAAATTGATAATGCACCGGAGATGCCGGGCAAGCCAAGTTGTAAATTCGATCCACCTCCACTTTGAACGGGTCGACCACATCGTGACGAATCAATTCAAAATTTGGATTATCTAGAAGATGTGCGACATTACTTCGTCGCCCCGTAAAGAAATTATCCATGCATAGGACTTCTTGATCTTGGGCAAGCAATCGCTCGCAAAGATGACTTCCAAGAAACCCCGCTCCTCCTGTTACTAATGTGGCCATAATAATGTTAAAAAGAAAAAGTCTATCAGCTATGAGAGATTTTGAAACCTTCTTTACTAGTACTAAAACTCACTTCTGATTCATGGACCTCAATACCTGAAGTAAGGCTTGTGTCCCCTTTTCTTCCAAGCCTTGAATCTTGGCTTTCTCATAAAATTGAGCGGCAAGTTCTAAACCGGGCAAACCAACACTCATTCTTGCTGCATCCTCCAATGCAATCTTCATATCCTTAATAAAATGCTTAATGTAAAAACCAGGTTGCCAATCTTCTTTCAACATTCGGGGAGCAAGGTTAACCAGGGACCAACATCCAGCTGCCCCCTTGCTCAGGACTTCAATTAATTGTTCCAAATCTAAATTCGCACGCTCCCCATAGAGTAAAGCCTCCACCGTTCCAACCATTGTGGAAGCAATTAGAATTTGGTTTGCCATTTTAGCCTGTTGCCCGGAGCCAGCCGGTCCAAACCAGGCAATTTCTTTTCCTAATACTTGAAGGAGGGGGAGTACTTGATCAAAGCTTTTGCGGTCTCCTCCGCACATGATCGCAAGGCTTGCATCCCGAGCCCCCCGATCGCCTCCACTGACGGGTGCGTCCATCGATCGGGCTTTTTTCTCTATCATTTTAAATTCGATTCTGGCAGCAAGTTCCGGGCTTGAAGTAGTCATATCGATCATCATCGAACCCGGTTCAATTCCTTCCACCACCCCATTTTCTCCGAGCAGAACAGATTCCACATCATTGGGATACCCCAGCATCGAAAAGATCACATCAGAATCTTCTGCAACCAAGGCCGGGTTCTCTTTCCATTGAGCCCCCCTTTCTTCCAATGCATCTGCCTTGGAACGAGTTCTCGAGTAAACGGAGAGCGGATAACCCGCGTTTAAAAAATGCATCGCCATGGATGAGCCCATAACTCCGACACCCAACCAGCCTATCTTGATTTTTTTCATCCTTGGATTTACCACAAAATATAAAAACTGGTCGGGCCGGCGAGATTTGAACTCGCGACCCCTACACCCCCAGCGTAGTGCGCTACCAGACTGCGCTACGGCCCGACCTAAAGTCAAATATTTCGATCGCTGAGACTGATTTAAGACAGGGCTCTAGTCAAGACAAAGCCCCAATCCTCCTGGGTAAAATTCTAGTTTTTTCGAAGGAAATTGATTGCGAAACAAAAGATTCAGTACTAGGTAAGGTTTGAAATGAAAACATCTTCTTTGATCACAATTATCTTATCATCCCTCATCTTGCATGCTTCCATTCTGTTTGCTGACAAGGTTGAACCTGCCAAGGATGCGGTTGCCTTTAATGGCAATCATTACAAGGCATTCCTTGATACCAACAGCACCTGGTGGGAAGCCAAGTTTGCATGCGATGATATTGGTGGAGAACTCGTGGTGATTAGCTCTGCCAAAGAAAATGCCTTCCTCTGCAAACTTGCCAAAGAAAACTTGATCTGGCTTGGCGGAACCGATGAATTCGAGGAAGGTATTTGGACCTGGGATAATGGTGAAGATTTCAAATTTAAAAATTGGGCCGAGAATCAACCATCCGGTGCTTCAGGGCACAACTTTTTAATCATGGATAGCAAAACCGGAAAATGGGCAGATACCACTGATTTTTCCGGTAAAGTAAAAGGCTACATTTGTGAATGGAAGGGAACCGCTCCAAAGAGTGGGAAATCTAAATCCTCAAAGTAGTTCAATTCTTTTTTTTCTTTCCCAAAAGCCGAGTGTTTTAAATCACTCGGCTTTTTTTTGGCCGGATTCATATCGTGCAATCCATGCCCTCGACCAATCCTGAAATTGATCTTGTTCGATCTTCAACCGGGCCTGTTCCATCAAGCTCACGAAGAAACGTAAATTGTGAAGGGTCAAGATTACCCCGGCTAGGGACTCCTTTGCTTGAATTAAATGCCTGAGATAAGATTTTGAAAATTGTTGGGAAGCAAAGCAATCGCTCTCCTCATCCAAGGGCGAATAATCATCTTGATACTTCTGATTTTTTAAATTCATGGTTCCCCGGGAGGTAAATGCCATCCCATGACGGGCCGCTCGGCTCGGCATTACACAATCGAACATGTCCGCCCCCATCCCAATCATCTTCAACAACTGGGGAGGGGTTCCTACTCCCATCACATACCTTGGTTTTTCCCGGGGTAAAACTTTTGCGGTCCAAGATACTTGTTGAAGCATCTCCTCTTCGGTCTCCCCCACGCTTACCCCTCCAATCGCATATCCTGGGAAATTCATTTCCATTAATTCATCAGCCGATTGAATTCGTAGATCTTCAAACCTGCCACCTTGTACGATACCAAATAAATTCCTTCCTTCCACTTTTCCCTGGCCCAGGTTCCATTCATCCAGGCACATCTTTGCCCACAAACTAGTACGGGAAACTGCTTTTTCCATCTGTTCCCGGGTGGCATCGGCTGGAGGGCATTCATCCAGACACATGGCGATGTCCGATTTCAATCCTTCTTGGATCTGCACCGCTTGCTTAGGCCCCAGGAAAATTTCACGCCCATCCAAATGAGATCGAAAACGCACCCCTTCATCAGTCATTTTTCGTAGGCTGGAAAGACTGAAAACCTGAAACCCACCGCTATCGGTAAGCACCGGCCCATTCCACTTCATAAATTTTGACAACCCTCCAGCTGCTGCGACCACTTCCACCCCCGGCCGAAGATTCAGGTGATAGGTGTTCCCTAAAATAATTGGGCACCTTACCGTTTCTTGCAAATCTCTGGGCAAAATTCCTTTTACCGTTGCCTGAGTACCCACCGGCATAAAAACCGGGGTGGGAACCACTCCACCAGGCAAATTCAAAGTGCCCGATCTGGGTCCATCAGCATTCCCATGCTGGAGAATAAAAGAGCTTTTCGGATTTTCTGAAATCAAATCGTTCACAGGATGTATTCAATACGCGAATTCTTTCCATCGGTAAACCAGAGAAAACTTGAACTTTGATCTTTAACTTGAATGATTCCAACTGTGGACGCTTTAAACAAGACCAGATTCGACATTATCGGAGATGTTCATGGACATCTTGAATTACTGACCGGCTTGTTATCTCTGCTAGGATACCAGGACAGGGACGGTTGCTGGTACCATCCCGAGGGGAGAAAAGCGGTGTTTCTTGGAGACTTGATCAACCGCGGTCCCGACTCCATCGGCGTCCTTCGCCTGGTTCAGGAGATGAATAATAAGGGGGAAGCTTTTATAAGCATTGGAAATCATGAATTTCGCATCCTCCAAGAATTTGTAAAATCTGGTAGCCTAGAAAATAAAGAATTGCTCCCCTTTCTTGGCTGGATTCGATCCTGGCCTCTTTTTTTAGAGTTCCCTGGCTTTCGAGCCGTTCACGCGGCTTGGCACTTTTCATCCATAAAGGCCTTGTCTGAGGCAAGCCTTGCAAGTGATGATTTTATTCGAAGTACTTTAGAAAACGGATCCGAAATACAAAGATCGACCCAAAACATCCTCTACGGAATAAGGGTTCATTTACCCAAAGAACAGGAGATGAAAGACCGGTTTGGCATAGCCCGAAAAAAAGGAAGGATTAAATGGTGGCAGGATCCAGCTGGGAAGTCTTTTTCGGAGTATTTGCTTTCCCCGATGTATCCAGCTCCTTCTGACTTATTTCCTGAAGCTAAGGAAGTGGAAGGAGTCGAACCATATCAAGAACCAGAGCTTCCGGTTTTCTTCGGACACTATTGCCTTCCTCCAGATATCCCCAAGGTGAATGGGCAAACCGTTTGCCTGGATGGATGTGTAACCTGTGATAAGAAACTCTGGGCCTATTCCTGGCAGGGGGAATCCAGTCCAACATCGTCCAACTTAATCCATTTCCCAAGGAACCCGATTTCTACTGAAAATTAAATCTCTGCATTTAAACATGAGGAGATTCAAGCATCATCCAGCGAATCCATCCCTTCGAGATGAGCCACATCTCCCCAGCTTACCAAGTTCCATCCCTTCGTGGACTTTTCCAATCGGTTAATCGAACAATTAAGCAGGACAAAATTTCTTTCGGCATCCAGTGGAATATTTAAGACATAGCGGAAAATAGCCCCTAAAAATCCACCATGCGTTACGATACCAATCACTTTTCCGGGATGACGATGGGCGAGTTCTTCCAGGGCACCTGAGCAACGGTCATAAAACTGATGAAAACTTTCTCCTCCCGGTACTTGATATTCCGGACCTGCATTCCGAAAGGCATCATATTCTTCGGGCCGATCCTTTTCCATTTCCACTGTGGTCATCCCTTCCAGGACGCCAAGGTCCCGCTCTCTTAAGGATTCCATACATTCGGCCTGCCGACCCGCAGGACCCCCAACTAATCGGGAGGTATGCTGAGCTCTTTCCAAATCACTGGTGTAAAAATAATCCATTTCCTCGTTCTCCATGCGAAGCCCCAAGGCCTCCGCCTGAGCTACTCCCCGACCACTTAGGGCCGAGTCTGCATGTCCTTGCCATCGACCACTTAGATTCCATTCGGTCTCGCCGTGCCTGATCAATATAATTTTGGTATGATTACTCATTGATTCAGAGCTTAGCTGCTCAAATGATTGAGGTCAGCCCAAATCCAAAAAGTTTGCCAAAATTGTTCACTATGATTGCTGAGGTTTCACATTGTCCCCTACTTAGTGGCCCGTTCTCAGGGTCAGATGCGAAGAAGGAACCAGCTCAAGCTGGACTCCAAGAAGAAGAATGCCTTTTCCATTCAAAAGTTTTGAATAGTATGGTCTATACATGCC
>Ga0213863_10000248_pt1 | contig 42848 bp, 35 predicted proteins | sample PICome_8_FD_160128 | JGI IMG/M metagenome (GOLD analysis project Ga0213863, IMG submission 160128) | Coastal seawater microbial communities near Pivers Island, North Carolina, United States - PICO497 | ecosystem: Environmental > Aquatic > Marine > Coastal | place: USA: North Carolina... | reverse complement strand
GTGACAAAAACACCGCTTTTGACGGGGGGGTAGAGGAATCCGATGAGCGGTACCAACAACTGGATAAGCCGCTGGGAGGGTTGGGTTCGCGTGACAGACGCGCTTTTTGCGATCCAAACCCTCAGTTTGGGCGCATTGCAACCCCTAAATTTGCTCAATCAGCCAACATAAATGTCGGCCAGTCGACAGGGTCAGTGGTTCAATACCTCCTCGGTCATTCAACAGATTGTTTGCGCCGGAGCGGACCTAGGGATGAGAGGTTCGTTAACAATGTGTTGAAACTAGGGGGCAGCATTACTTCAGTTAGCAGTGACTCGGCGCAAACGCGACTTTCGTTTGGCGCAAAAATGGCTTTTGGTGTTGGCGCAACAGGAGAGGCCGTCTACCTCGGATTATTCAATACCTTCATCACCATCTACTACAACCAGGTGATGGAGCTGAACAATGCGCTGATTGGTATCGCGATCATGCTGGCCATGATCGGTGATGCCATTTCAGACCCGGTGGTTGGCATCGTATCCGACCGCTGGCGTTCCAAGCTCGGGCGGCGGCATCCGTTTTTATGGCTGGCGCCTGTGCCTCTTACGCTGACCCTGTATTGCGTCTTTAACCCGCCAGAATTCTTGTTGGGTGAGTCCAGCGAATTCGGTCAGTGGGGGCTGTTTGCCTGGCTCGCGGTTTGGACCATTTTGAGCCGCTCGTCATTAACGCTGTACAGCGTGCCGCATATGGCGCTTGGAGGAGAGCTCTCGAAGAACCAACACCAGCGTTCGCAGCTTTTTAGTGCGAATACGGTTTTTGCCTATGTGGCCGGTGCTTCCTTTGGCTTTGCGGCGTGGAGCTTTTTCTTTGCCGGTGAACATGTGCGAGCGGCAGACGGTCTGGTAGTACCCGGTCATTTGGCGGCCGAGGCCTACGGGCCGCTGATTCTCACCGCGTGTGGTCTTATTCTAGTATCGATGTGGACCTGTGCTGCAGGCACCTCCCGCCACATACCGCACCTGTCTTCGGCTCAGCTTGCGGAAAACCGTCTGACCGTGGTCACATTGCTGAGAGAAATTCTCAGCACGTTAAAAAATCGCAACTACATGGTTGTGCTGTTCGGTTACTTCTTTTTTATGATCGCCAGTGGCATCTACGACACGTTGAACGTATTCATCAACACCTATTTTTGGGAGCTGCCGCCAGATAAGATTCGTTGGTTGGGTTTAACTGCAGCGCCCTCTGCCATGCTGGGTGCCTTGCTCTCACCGCTGCTGATGAAGCGCTTCGATCGTAAGCCGGTGATGCTGGTCGCCTTGGCCGGTTCGACCGTGTTCGCTCAGTTGGTCGTGAACCTTCGTCTGCTAGGGCTGTTGCCCGAGAATCATGACCCCATGTTGATGCCCTATTTGTTGGCAAACGCGGCGGGATTCACCTTTTCGCTAGGGCTTGGCACCGTCGCGGTGCTGTCCATGCTCGGCGATATCATTGACGAAAATGAGTTGGTAACCGGCGAGCGCCAAGAAGGTTTGTTTTACTCAGCCCGAGCGTTTTTCGCCAAGGCGTCCTATTCCTTCGGTCATTTCTTCGCAGGGATCATGCTCGAGTATTTCATTGAACTGCCTTTCAAGGCCGTACCCGGTGCATTGGAGGCCGATGTCTTGACCCGCCTTGGCCTGACTGCGGGGCCCATGATGGGGGCATCCGCGCTGATCGCCTTGGTGATTTACAGCCGCTACAACCTAACCCGGGATCGGCATAAAGAAATTATGGACACCTTGGCGTCGAGGTCCTCAAGCGCCAGTGGGCCAGCGTCAATCGAGTCCGACATCAGTTGATCGGATCCATTGCCGGTGGAAACCATTCGCAGGCGACCACCTCAGGCTGGCCCTCGTAGACTCGCATGCCCAACAAGTAGGGCCCAGCGGGGACGGGTAGCCAGTTTTCCCGCACGTCTGGCGGTTCGGCGCTTAAGTAGAGGGTCAAGCTGCCATCGTCGGCGTAGACCAGTCCGGGAGTCCGATCGCTGATCGACCAGCGATCGATCGCGTTGGCGACCAGATACATGTCAGTCCCGTAGGCGGTAAGAGACCAAAACGCATCGCAGGGTGGCATGTTGTCCGCAGCAAGCCGCAGCTGCAGGGGCCGAGTACCGTCGAGGCCACTGCCTTGGGAGTCGCTTTGTGCGATATAGGATCGGTTTTCGACGGCTTGATGGCCGCCAAGACCAAATTTTGCGCCGGCTGCGCGTTTCACAATGTCATCGCCAAACCCGTAGGCGTCCCTGCCCGTATTCCAGCCATTCTGACTGACCGTACCCTGTAAATTGCGTGCCATGATCCGTTTCTCGCCCTCGGCTATGCCGGCGACAAGCGTTTCCTCAGACACACTGGACGGATCATCTAGAATCGCCTGCGCCGGGGGCGAGAGCTGCGGGTGCCAAGGGGGTGGTGGGTCTATGGCCACATAGGTCTGTAGCTCAGAGAATACGTCGGCTCCCGACTTCGCAATGGCCGTGGCTCTGCCCGCCCGTTCGGTACGCACGATAGGATGGGACGCGGGAGCGGTCACACAGATGCGATGTTGCAGTGCGCGTGCGGTGACAATGTCATCGGGGGATTCAACTAACACGCGGAAAATAACCCAGGCGGTAGGGGTGCCTAATGTGACCACCTGACTGTCGTCATTTGCGGGTGGCGTATCCGGGTCAAGGGTTAGGGTAACGCGTGTGCCCTCAACCCCGTGATGGCGACGACACACGTAGGCAACGTGGGTGTAGCCATCGAGCACCATCACGTTCCAGTAGCGATCGGGATGATCCATGGGTGGCACGTCAATGACAAGGTCCCCATGTCTCAAGTCATACCATCCTGAGGAATAGAGCGTATCGTTGTTCGGAACCACGATGGCTTTGTCGTCGGGGGTGGCCAAGTTGTCGATGTGGTTAATGCGACCGCTATCGTGCTTTGAACACAGGAGCAGCCGGGAACGGTGAACACTGATGAGTGGGAAGCCCCAAACATAGGCCTCGGCAGCCGCCGACATGGAAACAGAAGGTGCAGAATCGGTCATGGGTAGCGAAACCTTATGGCGCCGGCAGGGAGGCCGGCGCGTTTGCGAACGATGGTTGCGGACTAGCTAGCCGGCATAAAGAGCTTTCAGGTGCGCCATGAACTGGGGTTGGTCCGCCGCCGCATCCGCGCGGATTGTTTGCACGTTGGCGCGTTCTTCCATTCGCTGGCAATAGTCATCCAGTCCGGGCACCTGCGACAGCGGATCCCTGTCGAGGAATTTCATGCCAACGCTGCGGACAACGGGTAGGTTCAAAATCGCGGCGATATCCGCCAAGGTGAATTCATCGCCATAAGCGAATACGTCGAAGTTGGAAAGTTTTGCCAATGCCCCGGTAGCCTTCGAGATCTTGGTGTCGAATTCCTCGAGTGTGGCTGGGTCTGGGGGGGTGCCCAGCAGCAGATTCGGGATCAAGCGGCGTGCCGCCAACTCAAAATACAGCTCAATAAACTGGGATAACTCCTGCACCTTTGCCGCACCAAAGGCCGAGTTTGGCAGCAGCGAGGGTGTCGGATGAGCGCGCTCAATGTAGTCAAGAATTGCGCGAGACTCGCTGATAAAGCCCTCGGGCGTTTCCAATGCAGGGATCTTGCCCAGCGGTGTCCTATCCAGATACTCGGGCTTATAGTTTGGGCCAAAGCCGGTGTATGCCAGCACTTCTTCAAATTCGATGCCTTTTTCCATCATCGCCAGTTTCGGCACATTGTAGTAGTTGCTGGAGGCAAAGCCGTGGAGCTTGATCATGTAGTTTTCTCTTAGTTGTTGCTTGTTTCGTATCTTACGCCACACACAAAGCCATCGGCTCTGCGCGGGCTGTCTCTGGTATCCATGTCACCGATCCCCACTGCCTAGTTCGATCGCAGTATGCGTTTACTGATCGTATGTTGCTCAATATCCGCGGCCTTAAAGTGAATGCTACGCCAACGCTCGTCTGTGTAGAGCTGGGTTTGATCACTAAAATGAGGCGACTGTGGATCTCCGGATTGGGAGTAGCTCAAAATCGCTTGTGCTTCGGGGCCGTCCGCGGTGAAGTTTAGAGCCATGATGAAGCTGGATCCGTGAACGACATTGTATCCGCTCTCGGACAAACTGTTGCTGTCTTCGATGAAGCGATTGCTCCCGGTAAAAATCGGGATCTCTGTTGTGTTTGTTTTCGGGCCTGAACTCATCTGTAAATTCGCAATACCCTCGTGTCGATTGCCGCCATGCAGCGCCCACTTTTCGCTCATTCGATGGCCGGTCTGAAGCTCTCCCAGCGGTACGTCTAAGGCGATGTTGTTGTTGGTCAGCAGCATTTGGGCAGCAGCTAAGTTGTCCAAGGCCGTTTGCGGCTGCGCCAGTCCGTTGGGCGTGGCGACAGGATCGGCTGGATCAAAAGGTCGCGCGAACAGCACATTGCCCAATGCGATATCGGTTGCAGGGTAGCGTGTAATCCACTCGCGGAAGAGTACGGCACCACGGGATTCGATATCGAACTTGCCATCCCAGGCGGTCAGCACGTTGCAACTGGCGGTGATGTCGACGGTTTGCTCATTCACCAAGCGTTTAGGGCTGTTTTTGCAAGCATTTAAGAGCTCGGAAAGCAGCAACTTGGCGCTCAGGCTATCGTTGCCAAACAACGCGGCTTGAATCTCATCAATGCTGAATCGCCCGTCTTTTCCAGCGTAATTGAACGCACTGTCGGGCCTGAGTAGCTCGATATTCATGCGTGTGCGTAGACTGCGGGGGGAAGCCGTTGGCCCATACAAGGGCGAGTAGCCGGTAGCCGGGTTGTCCGGGTCGCTGAGCCAATAGCTGTCGTTGGCGTTGAAAACGTACTGCTCGCTCTCAATAAGAGGACGTTGTTCGAAGGGTACGGTGTTGGCGATGGGCGCCTGTGTTTCCAGCCACTCGGTGCTGTCGTTACTCCCGTCTAGAACGACCAAGCCTCGAGTCAGATACAGTTGTTGCAGTTGAGGAACCGCAGCAAGTTGCTTTTGCCATGACGTTATCGCCGTGTCGCTCAGAGCGCCAACGGTGCTGTTGTCGATATAGACCGCGCGCCCATCGGCAGATGCAGCAATGGTATTAACCCAAGGCATGGCATTGTGCTGACGGTGTGCCTCGATAAAGGCATCCATGTCCTTGGCTTTCGCCATGGATTGCCATTGGATCAGCGCCGACGTGTTTTCGCTGTTGGCATCGCGGATCGCAAAAACGGTCAGAGGGCTGCGCGCCATACCCGGCAGTGCCATCAAAGGTCCGTGATGGGAAAACCATACCGTGTGGGAGAGTGCCTCGATGCCGTCGGCGGAAGCAACGTCGATCGTTACCGTGGTCGAACGCAGATCACGCCAGCCATCGTTCCATCGGTATTGAGTGGGATTGTCAGGGTTGAGTTGAAGCTGGTAAATCACCGTGCGCTTAGAGTTAGATACGGTGTGGGTCCAGCCTACGGCCTCGTTAAAGCCAATGGTGACCCCGGGTAGGCCGACTAATCCCACGCCGTAGGCTTCATATTCACCTGGAATCGTCAGATGCTTTTCCCAAAATCGCTGGATGCCGTACCACGGGTAGTGGGGGTTCGCCAGCAGCGCTCCGCGCTGATTTTCCGTGCGCTGTTTGCCCAGTGCCCAAGCGTTTGAGCCCATGCCGCGGAGTGCCAGCTCGCTGAGGGTGGCCGCCAGTGAGGTCGCCATAGACGTATCGGTTTCTAAACGATTGGCCTGTGCTTGAGTTTGCGGAGGTGCTGCCGCGGTAATGGCTTGTGCCACCCGGGGTAGAGTCTGCAACAGCATCAGGTACTGGGCCATAAACTCTTCAGCGGTGGCTGCACGAACCCAGTCTGCTGTATCGCACCACGAACCCACCCCGTCTGGATTGGCCGCCAAGAAGTCGTTGTAGCCGGCTGCGTAGCCCTGTAACCATTCACGAATGTCAGGGTTTTGCTGATTTAAGGCAGTACCTGCTCGGTTTGGGATGTTCAGCGCCTTGACCACAATGTCGCGGGCTGCGTTTGCGCTGTTGGCGTCTAGGCCAAGAGCTAAGGCGCTCTCGCCACGGGACTGAGCTAGGGCCAATGCCATATTGCACACATGATCTTCCGCCGCAGCATAAGCTTCGCCATAGCCTAGACCGCCATAGGAATCAGCAGTGATGTGCGCGATCCCGTATTCGGTGCGGATGACTTCGGCCTGATACTGAGATTGGCTTGTCGCGCTGTCGTTTTCGGCCGTGCAGCTTGCGAGAGCAAGCAAGGACAAAGTGCTTAAAATTTTGAAAGAATTTCTGTTCTGTTGCGTCATCGTTGGCCCTCATTGCGTCCATTGCACTGCGATATGCGACGTAATCTCCGACCGTTTCGCGATCAGGCTTTGGCCTGATGTTTGGTGGCCGATGACGACGTCAGCTGTTTAAGCCTTACATGACTGTTCGTAAAATCAAAGGGTAGGTCGAGTACGTGACTTGGGCCCGGCTGGGTCGTCGGCGATGTTTGCATTTTTCGGTAAGACGGCGATGATCAACGATAGACGGGTTTGCCAGTGGGGGGCTAAATGGACGGAATTCACGATCTGGGTGGCATGCAAGGATTTGGCAGCGTGAGCGTCGAGCAGGATGAGCCCGTCTTTCACGAATCGTGGCAGGCCACGGCATTTGCCCTCATGGTCGCCACTCAGGTGGTCGTGCGCAGTCACAACGCCGATGAATATCGCCATTCGATAGAGCGCATGAGTCCCGCACACTACTTGCAGGCTCACTATTACGAGCGAGTGCTGACAGGTACGACCACACTGTTGGTCGAGAAGGGTTTTCTGGAAGTGCGAAACCTTGAGGACCGTTGCGGAGGTAAGTTCCCGCTAGCAAATCCCGTTGCGGCGAATCCCATGGCAGACCGTGCGTCACAAACCCAGGCGCGTTTTAACGTGGGCGATCGTGTGCGCGTGCTGCCTGTCAGTCCCGCCGGGCATGTTCGGGCACCGAAGTTCTGTCGCGGTCATGAAGGCACTGTATTGCACAAAGCACCAAAATTTTCTTTTCCCGATACCTCTGCCCATGGCGGCGAGCGTCGTAAAGAGCATACGTATCATGTGGAATTTTTGGCTCAGGATTTGTGGCCAGACGAGGGCGCCGTGAACGATTCTGTGGTGGTGGACTTATGGGACAGTTACTTGGAGGCCGTGTCATCGTGAATGATCAGACAGTTGCAGACATCAAGCGACGAGCTCAGGCGGTGAAAGACGAACTCGTTCACAAAGGGCTTCTATCGGAGGAGGACGTGCAGCACTTCTTGCACCATGCCGAAGACTGGAAGCCTGAAAACGGTGCACGGGTGGTGGCGCGCGCGTGGACTGATCCAGTGTTTCGTCAGCGACTGTTGGAGGATGCGACAGCGGCTTGTGCCGAGATGGGCTATGCCGGTCTTCAGGGCGAGTACATAGTGGCTCTAAAGAATACGCCGGACCAGCATAACGTGGTGGTCTGCACCCAGTGTTCTTGCACGGCTTGGCCGGTGCTCGGCCTGCCGCCGGATTGGTACAAAAGCCCGGAATATCGGGCGCGTGTGGTCCGCCAGCCAAGGAGGGTGCTCAGCGAAATGGGGTTAGAACTCAGCCCAGACACTGGCGTGCGCGTATGGGAGACCAGCGCCGAGACACGCTACATGGTGATTCCCATGCGGCCAGCGGGCACCGAATCCTTGGCAGTTGATGAGTTGTCGGCACTGGTGACTCGCGAAGCGCTGATTGGCGTTGCCTTGGCAACGGATTTGGCACCCTAGCGCACGTTTAAAACAGAAAATTCCCCGCCATCGCAAGCTGTGTTTTGGCCGGGAAGCGATACACTTTGGTTTGACGCAACACAGTGACATGTCATGAACAAGAACAATACGATTGGTGATTCTTTCGCGCCCGGTACGACGATCACGGGTCCCAACGGGCAGCGGGCTCACCCTGAGACCATCGAGCACAGCAAACGTCTCGTCAAACAACTGTACCGAGTGGGCGACAACGCGTGGTCGTTAGTGGGCAATGGTCTGTCGAACCAATCCTTTATCGAAGGCCCTGAGGGTCTCATCGTTGTCGATACCGGCGAATGCGATGAGGAGATGGCTGCGGCCCTCGCGGCGGTGCGAGAAGAAACCAGTGCGCCACTGGCGGCCTGTATCTATACGCACTTTCACTACGTGGGCGGAACTCAAGCCTTGCTGGCTGAGAAGGCCGATCTACCGATTTGGGGGCATGCGGGTATTCAGGCCAATCTGGATCGTTTTGGCGGTGAAATTGCGCCTCGGGTCACTCGAGGCTTGGTGCATCAGTTTGCCATCGCCATGCCCCAAGAGGGACCCGATGGTGTGGTGAATGTGGGGCTGGGTAATTTTTTCCGTAATCCAGATCACGCCCCGTTCACCAACGGCTACGTGCCTGCCATGCACACTTTTGACGGCCCCACCAAAGCGACCATTGCCGGCTTGGATGTTGAGTTTTATCCCGCCCCTTCAGATGCCACAGACTCGGCGACTATTTGGTTTCCGCAGTTAAAGCTCGCGGTAAACAATTTGCTTTGGCCGGCACTGTTTAATGTCTTTGCCATTCGTGGGGAAGAGTATCGAGACCCACGGGTGCTGATTCGCGGTCTGGATGAAATGGCCGCACTGGGTGCGGATCATTTGATTGGGGCTCACGGGCCACCGCTGTCTGGTCAGGCGGAAATAGCACAATGTTCCCGTGATTATCGGGACAGTATTCAGTTCATGTGGGATCAAACCGTTCGCTGCGCCAACCGGGGTTTGACCCTGAACGAAATCATTGCCGCCATTCAACTCCCCGAGTATTTCAAACAGCATTATACGACCCAGCAACTGTACGGCGTGGTCGAACATCATGTGCGGCAGATTTATACCGGGCTGTTTGGGTGGTTTGACGAAGACGAGGCGAATCTGTTTCCCGTGCCGGCACCCGAACGCTCCCAAAAGCTGATCGCAGGTTTCGGCGGCGTGGACAAGGTGCGCGCGGCTATTGACGCTGCCTTAGCGGCGGACGATTTTCGCTGGGCAATCGAGTTGGCATCTTGGCTGGTTCGATCTGAGCGCAATGCTCGGGGCCGAGCGGATGCTGGGTCGCCAGAAGATCGCCAGCGCCTGGCTGCGGCGCTGCGGGGTGTGGCTTATGCGACGACCTCGGCCAATGTGCGCAACTGGAGCCTCACCCGTGCCTTAGAGCTGGACGGTTCCAGTAACCTTGAGCGCTTTCGTACTCATCGTTTTCAAAAACGTGAACTGGCTCGCCGTCCGGCGGTGGAATCGGTTGGTTTGTTGAGGGTTTTGCTCCTTCCCGAGCGCGCTGGTGACATGGAACAAACGCTCCGGGTGATCTTTACCGATGGCGGAGATGTCAGTCTGACGATCCGCCACGGCGTGGCCGTGCCCGGACACTGTCAAGACGCTACCCCGACCTTATCCGTTGCAAGCGACCATTGGTTCGACATGATGGCCGGCAAGCTCAGTCTAAGCCAAGCGTTAGCCGACGGGATCGCCGTGTCCTCCGATGCCGCGGACGTGCAGTCTTTTTTGCGGTGCTTCGACCTTGAATCACTGAATAGCTGAAACCACTATGAGCGATATACCCAAGCCCTCCAAGCCCTTTGCAGGAGACATTCAGCGTCTGCAGAAAGACGCGACGCCAAGTCCGATGCCCTTAAAAAAAGAAGCCGCGGGGTCGCCGAACATCGTGTTGGTGATGCTGGATGACGTGGGGTTTGGCACCTGCAGCACCTTTGGTGGACCGATTCCAACGCCCGGCGTCGATAAGGTTGCGGCTGCCGGTTTGAAATACAATCAGTTTCACACCACGGCGCTGTGTTCACCAACGCGTGCAGCACTGTTGACGGGGCGCAATCACCACAGCGTTCATATGGGCGGCATTACGGAAATCGCCAACAGTTTTCCTGCTTATGACAGCGCGATACCCCCGGAAACCGCCACCATCGCTGAAATTCTGAAGCAAAATGGTTATTCAACCGGGTGTTTTGGCAAGTGGCACTTAACGCCGTCCTGGGAGCAGAATCCCGCGGGCCCGTTTGATCGCTGGCCAACTGGCATGGGCTTTGAACGGTTCTACGGCATCATCGGTGCGGAGGCCTCTCATTGGGAGCCGGCGGTTTATGATCAGACCACGCCGGTGGAGCCGCATCTGGGCCGTTCGGACTATCACCTCACCGAAGATCTGGCGGAAAAAGCCATCGAATGGATCGCGAAACAACAGGTCTCCGCGCCGGATAAACCGTTTTTTTGCTACTTCGCCCCAGCCGCCGTGCATGCGCCGCACCATGTGGCACCCGAGTGGATTGACAAATTCAAAGGCCAGTTTGATGAAGGCTGGGATGCACTGCGCAGCAGTATCTTTGAGCGTCAGTTGGCGATGGGAGCGATTCCTCCTGAGACGGTGCTCACCGAACGCCCAGAGCAGGTGCCCAGCTGGGATGAGTATCCGGATCGATACAAGCCTGTGGCGTCGCGCTTGATGGAAGTGTTTGCCGGTTTCATGGCGCATACCGACGCTCAAGTAGAAAAAGTCATCGACTACTTGGTGGATCAGGATGCCTTCGATAACACCTTGGTGATTTATTTGACCGGTGACAATGGCGCTTCCGCAGAGGGTACGATCCACGGTGCATGGAGCGCTCCGTCTTTCCAAAACGGCGTGCACGAAGATCCCGAGTGGCTGCTTGAGCACATGGAGGACTTTGGTACCGAACGCTGTGAAAATCACTTTAACGTCGGTTGGGCTTGGGCTCTGGATTCACCGTTTCAGTGGATGAAGCAGGTGGCCTCCCACTTTGGCGGCACACGTAACGCTCTGGCGGTGTCTTGGCCTAAGGGTATTGGGGCAAGGGATGAGTTTCGCCAGCAGTTTCAACACGTCATCGATGTGTTTCCGACGTTGTTAGAGGTGGCCGGTATTCCAATGCCCGGACGGGTGAACGGTATTGAACAAGATGAGGTGCACGGCACCAGTATGGTGCCCACATTCGCCGACGCGTCGACACCGAGCACCCATGTGACGCAGTACTTCGAAATTCTGGGCAATCGTGCGATCTATCACGATGGTTGGATGGCGTCGTGTTTTCATGGTCGCCTGCCTTGGATTCGGTTTGCAGGCTTTGAGTTTGATGGCGAACAAGAAGTCTGGGAGCTGTACCACGTGGCTGAAGACTTTTCTCAAAGCGTTGATCTCGCCGCCAAGCACCCGGAAAAACTGCGTCAGCTGCAGGAACTGTTTGAGCAGGAAGCCGAGCGTTACGGCGTCTATCCGCTCCGCGACGCGTCGGGCAGACGCGGAGGCGACTACGCGCCGCCGCATTCCTTGGAAGGCCACAGCAAGATGACGTATGGCCCCATGCATGTGCGCCTGCCAGAGCATGGCGTGATTAATCTGAAAAACACCTCGTTTCGCATTACCGGTGCGGTTGAAACCGGTGCAGCAAGCTCGGGCGTGATCGCCTGTCAGGGGGGCAATATGGCGGGCTGGAGTTTGTATCTCGACAACGAGTCGAGGCCAACCTATGTGTACAACTGGTTTGGTCATGAATTCACGACCATTACCGGCTGTCCGTTAGGGCCGGGCAAACACCAGATCAGTGTCGACTACGCTCACGACGGTGGCTTTGCCGCAGGCGGCGATCTGATGTTGTCCGTTGACGGCCAAAGTGTTGCAACGGGGCGGATTGAACGATCGGTACCCGTGATCTTCTCCATGAGTGGAGAGACCTTTGATGTGGGGCGAGATACCGGCTCACCGGTAGGCAAGTACCCGCACGGTTTTGCCTTTTCTGGCAGCATTCAGGGCGTGACCTTGGAGCGGCTTGCCGAACCAACGGATGAGGTGAAGCAGCAAGAGCGACGCGGCAAGTTTCAGGCGGGCTTGAGCGCCCAGTAATGCTTCGCCACGTATTGAAACTCCAGAATTGCAGAGGAAGTTCGCGCGTATGATCGACATTAACGGCATGGCTCATGTGATTTTGACGGTGAGCCAATTTGAGAAGGCCCATCGGTTTTATAGCGCTTTATTGCCGGAGTTCGGTATGACCAAGGTCAATGACGGTCCGGACTTTCTGTATCACGTGGGCGCACGCACGGCCATTGGTATCCGGCGATGCGACCCAGGGTTTGAGCAGGAACGGTTTGAACAGTATCGAGTGGGGCTGCATCACATCTGCTTGCGTGCCAAAACCCGGGAAGACATTGATCGAACGGCAGAGCTAGCCCGATCGCTGGGGGCGACAATTGTTCGCGGCCCGGAGGAGCGAGACTGGGCCCCGGGGTATTACTATGTATTGTTCGAAGATCCTGATGGTATTCGGTTGGAGGTCAATCATGTGCCGGGCGTTGGTCTGTTAACCGATGACGCAACTTTTGGCTCCGCGGACGACTACGTGCGTCGCGATGGCAAAGATATCGTCGGGGGTTCCTGAGCGAGTATCGCGAAGCCCGGTAAAATGGGCGACGAGAGGGAGGCGGGTAGGATGCAGAAAAAAGGACATATCGAATTCTGGGGCGCAGGCACGATGCGTACCTTCAGGCCCTTATGGGTCGCCGAAGAGCTAGGTCTCAAATACACCCTGCACGGGATCGGTCCTCGTACCGGAGAGACCCAGACGCCTCATTACACTGGGTTGAACCCGAAACAAAAAGTGCCTTTCATGACAGATGGTTCGTTTGGCCTGTCAGAAAGTGTCGCCATCAGCCGTTATCTGATCGAATGTTACGGCACCGACGATACCATGGTGCTGCCATCAACCATCGAGAGCCGAGCGCGCGAGGACGAGTGGGTCTCCTACGTGTATGGCGAGCTGGACGAAACCTCGTTGTATGTCATGCGCAGGCACGGGGATTTAAGGGGGATTTATGGCGAGGCCCCTGCGGCGGTCGCTTCGGCTAAAGCCTACGCTGAAAAACACTTGGAGGTTGTTGCGCAATTTATTAACGGCAGAGATTTTCTCTTGGGTGATCGGCTGGGTCTAGCCGACGTGATGCTGGTAAGTTGTCTGGATTGGGCGGTGCATTACGGGTTTGATTTGACGGACTCATTGCTTCGGTACCAAGCAGTGCATCATGGGCGTGATGCCTATGGCCGCGCTTACGATGCAAATTATGCCAAATGACCCGTGTATGGGTAGATAGAGGAAGCTATGCGACGTTTGGAAAGCGGGATTTTTCTGGACGCAACCGCGTGATCGTTTTGGATGACCTGAATAACTGAAAACACGATTGCATCGTGCAGCGGTGGCGCTGTGGTTTCGGGGGTACGTGGCAGACGCGCAGTTTCGGCCGACGTTCCATCATCTGTGTGAGGGCAGCGAGCATGTGATTTTTTGCACCACTTCCGTGACGCGCTCAGGCTCAGCCTCTGATGTGTTGTAGCGGATAACGTCAAGCCGATCGAAATGGTGCTCCTCGAACCCTCGCAAGCTGCGAGATCGTCTGTGCTGCGGGTGATACAGGTCGGTGCGAAGTGTTCTGTTAATTTGTTTGGGTTCGCTTGGAGGAATGGGGCGGTTAGGCTCAGGAATTACGCGTTAACCGCCGTTTGCGTGAGCTCGAGCATGGCTAGGTTAACCGGCCTTGGTGTAAGAACCTCGTTGAATTCCGTGTTTCGCCATCAATCGTGTAAAGGCACGCCGCTCTTTCTGAGCAATTTCTGCCGCCTTGGTGACGTTGCCGCCGGTCTGGGTCAGAACTTTTTGAATGTACTCGCTCTCGAACTGGCGAATTAAGGAATTTTTCTCGCGGCTAAAGCTGCCTAGCGGCAATTTACGCGGCATGTCGTCGAACGTGGCCTCTGATGATAGGCTGGACAAATCGCTAATGAGGTTGGTGTCAGAAGTTAAAAAGCCGCGAAGCAGGGCGCTTTCCAGTTCTCTGAAGTTTCCACGCCATTTGTTGGTCGCAATTTCTTCTTTCACCGCATGGCTAAGATATTTTGGCTCTTGTCCAAGCTCTTGTGCGAGCTGGGCCAAAATATGCTGGCAGATCAGCGGGAGGTCATCGCCCCGCTGGCGTAGTGCCGGCAAGTTGACCGACAAAACGTCGAGGCGAAAGAGTAAGTCTTCACGGAACGTTCCGGCGCTTACCAGCTGTTTCAAATTCTTGTTCGACGCCGCAAGCACTCGAACGTCAAGTTTCTTCGTCGTCCTGCCGCCGACGGCTCTGATTTCGTTCTCTTGCAGAAAACGTAGCAGAGCCACTTGCGCGCGTTGGGACAGGGCGTCGACCTCATCTAAGAAAACCGTGCCTCCGTTGGCGTGTTCGAGCAAGCCCACACGATCTTCGAACGCACCGGTAAAAGCACCTTTCTTGTAACCAAAAAGCTCACTAAGGAGCATGTCATCGTTGAAGGCGCCGCAGTTGATCGGCACAAAGGTGTTGCCGGCGCGCTGACTGAAGTGGTGAATCGCTCGGGCTGCCACTTCCTTACCGGTACCCGACTCGCCTCGAATGATGACGCGCGAGTCTGCTTTGGCGACCCGTTTTATCGCGCGCATGGACTTTACAAAATTGGCGGAGCGCCCAATCAGATTGAAGTGCAAGTACAGATCCGGCTCGACATCGGCGGAGGGCAGCGTGACCCGCTGCAGGATCTTTTGCTCTGCAATACTCAGGGCTTCATGAACCAAGAGGGCATCGTGTGCTACCGAAAGCTGGCCTTCAATGTAATCCAAATTCTGGCGCGATTTTTTTAAGAAAACGTCGACAAACTCGATGTGATTCTGGCGAATTCTGTTGCGAGCTTTGTAGAGTTTGTGGGTGTTACTGGGAAAGAGGGAAAGTGCGATTGTTGGGTTGGTGCTGGTTCTTGCAAGCAACGAGTCGAGACTCACGGACGCGCTGATGGGAATATCCTTGCTGTGGCAAAACGCAATCAGCTGCTGCTGAAAGCCGTCGCTACTTTCGATGATAAGGATGTCCGCTAAGGGTGACATGTTGCTTCCATAATGCTTGGTCTTAGAAGACGCCCAAATTTTCGTAAATGACATCACCCATGACGGCCTCAGAGTGTACCACCAGAAGCTTATGGATCAAGGGTGGCGCGAAGGGCGGGGATCTGCTGCGGAGTCGGCGCTTGAGATCAATCCCGTTGGTTTCAATTGAACCTGAAGCGGCCCTTTTTGCGGGTCGTTTGCCAGCCGGCATCGCCAAACCGAGACACCATATACACCACGATATTGGACTCGCCTAATGAGCAAAGCTGTATTTTACAGGTCGCCTCTTCGCGGATCTCTGTGAAATACCAGATGGTGTCCCCTCGGTGCCCCCCCAAGTAGTTCACGGGGTAGACCCAAATGTCCGCTTCTTGGGGATTTTTTGTGATGTAGACGGAGTACTTTGCCTCGGCGAAGTTAAAGGTCTGATAAATGATGGCCATGGTTACTGTCAAACGAGGTAAGTCCGCGACGTTAGCATGTCGTTCTGCAGTTCGCCTCATTGAGATTTTTTTCCGCATGCAACGGTTGAGCCGGCCGGTTCAATCGCTTCATCGGCCGCAAAGGTGAGGTGTTTCTACCCCACTGCGGCAATTCGGCCTCATTTTGTAAGTGTTTGATCGAACTGTTTTTTCTTTCATTCGGCGGATTTTGGCGGGGCGACTTTGCCTCGCTTTCGTTAATCGCAAAATAAAAAAACCAATAAAAACAGGCAATTATGCATTTTCCGTGGCTGGCACGGTTGTTGCTGAGAGAACAGCACACGGCATCAAAGCGTCACAGCGCTGATAGGCCAACAACAAGGGTAGGTATGGCAAAGAAAACAGTCGTCGAGATTAAAAAGACGCCGGCCAGGGCCTCCTCCACACGGGGTGTGCAAAGTGTTGCTCGAGATCTCTCGATGCACTTCTTCAACAACCCAGAGGCGGGAGACACATTGGAAGGCATTGCCGATTGGTGGGTCGCACGACAAAGACGATCTAACGCAATCGGGGTGGTTCGCAGCGCGCTAGAGCACCTAGTGGACGAGGGCAAGATAAGCGTTCGTAACTATGGCGATCGAGAGCTTTATGTGGCCATTCAAAATGACTAGTGCAAAGAAAAATATAGGGTTTTTACCGAGTATTCGGAGGATGAACGATGAGTGAAAGTACACAACACAAACTGTCTCGGGTAAGAGCCCCGAGGGTTCAAATAACCTATGACGTGGAAACTGGCGGCGCTCAGAGCCGGCGAGAAATCCCGTACGTTGTGGGTGTCTTAGCACCGCTTGCGGGTCAGTCCGAAAAAGTGGCGGCTCGGCTTAGTGACCGAAAAATGGTGCAGATTGATCGCGACAACTTCGACAGCGTTATGGCCTCTATCGAGCCGCGGCTGGGGTTCTCGGTACCGAATACGATCGAGGGCGGCGACAGCAATTTGTCTGCAAAGTTAGTGTTCAACTCTTTTGAAGATTTCGAACCGTTGAACGTGCTCAAGCAGATTCCTCAGATTGATACCCAATTCAATCAGCGTGGCCGCTTGCGCGATTTTTTGGCCAAGCTCGATGGTAACGACGATCTCCTAGAGGCGCTGGAAGATCTCTTGAGTGACCCCAAACGCCGCGACGCCCTCAATGGCATGCTGGCGAAAGCCAAGGACGCAATCGATGAAGCGCGTGGTTTGGATGACGCAGCGGAACGGGCTGAGGCGGTGCTTGCTGCGATCGCCGAGAAGGACCGCGCAGCGGGAACCGAACTCGGAGATTTTCTGCAAAAGGGAATGATGATTCTTGAGGAGTCTCAGGTGCCCTACGCGATTGAGTTGATGGAAGAGTTTATGACTCAATTCGTTGCCTCGGGAGACATCAGCGCCAAAGACCGCGACAGCCTGCCCATCCTAGCAGCGCTGCTGAGCCAGCGAATCGCTAAGGTCGACGGCGCGATAAGTCGTCAGTTGAACTATGTGCTGCATCACGAAGATTTTCAGGCACTCGAAGCATCCTGGCGGGGTCTGAACTACCTGGTCATGAACACTGAGACCAGTAGCAGTTTGAAAATTCGCGTGCTCAACGCGACATTTGAAGAACTTTATAAAGACCTGGATAAGGCCGTTGAGTTCGATCAGAGCACGCTCTTTAAGATCATTTACGAGCAAGAATACGGCACGTTTGGTGGCGAACCCTACAGCGTCTTGATTGGTGATTATCAAATTGGTCGATCACCCAGAGACATTACGTTCGCTGAAAAAATGAGTAACGTTGCGGCAGCGGCCCACGCGCCGTTCATCAGTAGTGCTTATTCGAAGTTGTTCGATATGGAAGATTTCGACGAGTTGGGTAAGCCGCGGGATTTGGCCAAGCTGTTTGAAAGTGCAGAGCTGATTAAGTGGCGCTCGTTCAGAGAAACAGAGGATTCGCGCTACGTCACACTGGCGTTGCCGAAAGTGCTGCTGAGACTGCCCTATCACCATGAAAACAATCCCGCAGAGGGCGTGTATCTCGACGAAGACGTTGCTGTGACTCTGTATGAGTTGAACGATGACGGCGAAGTAGTCACGGATAAAGCCGGTAACCCAGTGGTGCTTACCGCTGCTGACGCCAATGGCGTAGAAACGGAAAATACCAAGAAGCAAGTGGATGCTACCAAGATGCTGTGGGGTAACCCTGCTTACATACTGGGGCGCGTTATTACTCGTGCATTCGAGCTTTATGGCTGGACTGCTGCGATCAAGGGTGTTGAAGGTGGTGGCTTGGTCGAAGGTCTTCCTGCCTATACGTACGAAACCGAAGATGGTGACATTACGTTGAGCTGTCCAACCCAGGTGTCTATTACCGATCGCCGTGAAAAAGAACTGAACGACCTTGGATTCATGGCAATCTGCCACTGCAAGGGCTCGGATAAAGCCGCCTTCTTTGGTGGCCAGACCACCAACAAAGCTCGCCAATATCTGACCGATTCGGCAAACGCCAACGCGCAGGTGTCCTCCATGCTGCCCTACATGTTGTCGTCATCGAGATTTGCGCACTACATCAAAGTGATGATGCGTGAACGCGTCGGTTCATTTATGTCCCGACAGAATGTATCTGACTATTTGAATAACTGGTTGTCACAATATGTGTTGCTTGATGACGGTGCGCCGCAAGCTCTGAAAGCACGTTATCCGCTGCGGGAAGCGCGGGTGGACGTGACAGAAGTGGAAGGCAAGGTGGGTTCCTATCGCGCTACCGTTTTCCTCAGACCGCATTTTCAGCTCGAAGAGCTCACGGCATCGATCCGCATGGTGGCGGACCTGCCGTCTTAAGCAACAACCGGAATCAAGGAGCAAGTAAATGGATTTAGTGTTAATGAAGCCGGGCAACGTAGTCGTTCCTGAGGGCCAAGGTAGCTTGGTTGAGGGAACGGTCATGGGTGTCGCGGATGATCTGAAAGATTGCATTGAGCTGGTCTCGTGCAACTACGGTTTTTCGCAGCAAATGACGACGGACGTGAGTAACCAAGCGCGGACATCGGGTCGACCAAACGTTCACGATATGACGATTGTTAAGTATCTCGACGTGGTTTCCCCGGTTTTGTATCGGTACGCGCTGAGTGCCACGCCGCTGGACGATGGTGGTGACTCGCCGACAGAGATATATCTTTGCCGGAACTCAAACCAAGATGGTGATGACAACATCATCGCGACGATCATGACCATCTCGTTGAGCAATTGCATGATCTCTTCTGTGCAAGCCCAGTCGCATCCGAATGACATCGCAACAGAGCAGTTCACCTTAAACTTCACCGACATCAAGTGGGCGGCGAACTTTCAGGGTGTGGATGCGACAAGTCAGGCGGGCGCTCTGGTTTATCAGTGGAGCGTTGCCAAGAACCGTCAGACCGTCTCGTCGTAGATGGAGTATCTGTTTGATCGACTCAGTCTGGGGGGTTCTCGTTCGCGAGAGCCTTCGGATTGGGTCGGTGGCAGTCTCGAGGCAGCCGTGACTCGCGAGCTGGGACGGATTACGTCTCAGCGGCAGTATTTCGAGGGGTTTGAATATCGGCGGGATACCTCGGACAAGCCCAATGTGCTGGCGTTTGGTATATCGCGGGGTATCGGAGAAATTCTCAATCCGCAGTCTGCTCGGGCTCTCGCATTTGAAGTTAAGAGGGCGATCTTGGCGCACGAACCGAGGCTATTGCGCCCGAAGGTGAGCGTTAAAAGCGGTGGCTCGGGTGGCAGGAGTCTTGGGCTTTTGATCCAAGGCTATCTTAAGGTGGATGACCAAATGATTGATTACAGAAGGTATTTTTCAACGCTTGGTGTGAGCTGATGGCGCGTTCTAATCGCGACAGACTCAATGGTTACTATCAGGCCGAGCTGGACTCTTTGCGGATAGCAGGGAATGAATTTGCCCAGGCCTATCCCAGTATTGCTTCGGAACTTTCGCTGTCCGAAGGAGAAGCGCGCGACCCCCATATAGAGCATTTGATTCAGTCTTTTGCGTGGATGATGGGCCGCTTGCGGATGCAGGTAGAAGCAGAGACACGAAAGATTCCGGAAATGATGCTCGAGGAGCTGGCGCCGAACTTTATTCAAGCTCGACCCTCCATGGCCATTGTCGAGTGCGATGTGGATGGCGCGGGAACGGATTTTTCTGAAGGGTTTGTCTTAGAGCAAGGACTGAGTTTTGCTCCAGTGGGAATTTCCGGCGAGGAAGAAACGTCGGCCCGATTGCGCAGGGGGCGCTTTTCGGTTCCCTACGATACCCAGCTCTGGCCAATGAAAGTTGCTGACGTCATCAGCAATTCCGAGTTGGAATCCCGAGCGATCGCGCTAGCTTACCCCAGTTCTAAAGGTTCCATAAAAATCACGTTGCAGGCTGACGAAAGCGCTAGTTTGGACAGTTTACGCTTTGATGGCCCACTAAGGTTCTACCTTGATGTGGAATCGGGTTTTGGCGATCGACTGTATGACATTCTTGCATCAAGGGTCATCGGAGTTGCCGTCAGCGACAATGCAGGAACCTTATTGCGCGCGCTGAAAACTGATTGTTTTCGAATGGGCGGCTTTGGCGATGATGAACAACTGTTTGGTTTATGCGGCACCACGGAGCTAGGCGCGTCTGTGCTGCAGGATTTTTTTGCGTTTCCCGATAAATTTTCATTTTGTGAAGTTCTGGGACTAGCTGACCTTGAGCTCAGTCAGTTTCTAGTTGAAGGCAGCGCGCAGATTCATCTGCATCTCGTACTTGACGATGCGTTGCCGAATGCCGTTTTCCTTCGACCCGACACGTTCAGACTGAACTGTTTCCCCGTCATCAATTTGTTCCAGAAAACCACTGAGCCTGTCGTGTTGCACGAAAAAAACTATCGATACCGCCTGGTAGCGGATCGCGCAGCAGACCGAGAAACGGAAGTGCAAGCCATACAAAGCGTCTACGGTGTGGACCGTTTTGGCGTCCGTCACGAAATCAAACCGTATTTCTCGACACAGCACCCGGGTTCTCTGAGCGGGGGGTTGTATTGGGTGGCCCAGAAAGAAGAGAGCCAGCGGCGCGGGATGCCCGGTAGCGACTTCTGGATATCGGTATTCGGCAAATCCGATGTCGATGTCAACGGCCTTTCGCTATACGCAAAAACGCTGTGCAACAACCGGACGCTCTGTGAGTTGCTCGAGCCCGGTCAACAACTCAGTGCCGTTGGTACAGCCCCGATCAGGTCATGTCGACTGATCACCCGGCCCAGCCGATTCTGTATCGCTGAACTTGACGAGAGTGCGCAATGGTCGTTACTCGCGTCGATGTCGAGACATCACTCCGCCTTGGCCATGCCGGATTCGGCGAAGGATGCGCTCATGATCACGTTGTCACTGTGCGCGCCCGCCGAACAGGCGGTCGCGCAGCGGCTGCTGCAAAGCATCGAGAGTTTTACTGCGGTAGAAGAGCCCGTTCCCTCAAAAATGGGCGGTTGGCGCGGCTATCAAAACGGTACCCGCTACACCATGACCTTGAACGACAGAGTGTTTCAAGGGCGAGCGATGCTGTTTGGACGCGTGATTCTGCATTTTCTTTGCCTATACTCTCAGGTCAACAGCTACTCATCCCTAGACTTGTGTCTTGGGAGTAGGAGGGTCTATCGATGGCCTCCGATGACTGGTCAGAAAACGTTAGCTTAGGGCATATCAACCTAGCGGCTGAGGAATACAACTTCTTCCAGCTGACGAGGTTGCTAGAGGGACAGTCGAGTCCGTCCTCCAACGGCGTGCGCGTCGATTTTGCCGGGAACAATACCCATGCCACCCGGCCCAATTTTGTTGAGGGCATCGAAACCAGCGGGGGTCAGAATCCGGCTTCGGTCAAAGTCGTAACCAACGGGTTTCATTTGTTCGGCCAGCAAGGGCCGCTCCCACAAGTCTTTTCTGAACTGCTTGCACGTCAAACTCAGGCCGGCAACCCGGGGGCGGCTGCCTTCGTCGATGTGTTTAATAATAAGATATTGCGGGCGCTATACGAGATCAAGAAACGCTTCAACCCCATGCTGTTCAATGGCTCAAGGAACGACTCAGAATTGTTTCGAGTGTTCGAGGCAGTTTCTGGCGTCGTTGATGACTCGGCTTTTGAATCAAAAATGCCGGATAAATTTGGGCGGTTTTGGCGTGATTACGCGTATTTGATTGGTAATCGCCGGGTGAGCTATGGGCTGCTGAAGCAGTTGCTTACCCAACTGATCAGTGACCGCATTGACATAGAACCCGCGACTGGCAGTTGGCGTACTTTGCCGCCGGAGAGCCAAGCTCGCTTGAACCAAACGACCCGCTTGGACGCGAGTCGGAGTTTAGGGCGACGTTATTGGAGCCATGTGAATGGCCTAACCATTGTTATGACGTTCGAGTCCATAGACGAATACAAAGCCATGTTGCCGGCCGGTGATATGCATGCACACGCGGTGGCGTTGATTGCCGTGCTGACGGACTTGACCATGGATGTCACCCTAAAGCTTCGTTTGATGGGGGCGGCCAAACCGAAGCCTCAGCTTGGTCAGGGTTTACGCCTAGGCCAAAGCAGTTGGCTGGTTGCCCGGGAAGCGAACAGCGACACGGGAGCCTTCTGCACATTAGATCGAGGGCGCCTATTAGGTGCTATGCAAGGAGCGCCGTCGTGGTAGACCAATTCGATGGTAAGGGGCCCTTTGTTGATCGTATTGATCTTGATGGCCAAAATCTTGATGGATCACCGGTTAGGACTGATACACCGCGCTGTTCTTTGGACATTCGCCTAGAGTTGGTAGATGGCACGATATTGACGTCAGACGTGCTGCGGCTGCAAAGTTTTTCAGGCAAGGAGGGCATCTCTCAGCCCTTCGAGTTCACCCTAGATTTGCGTGCGGACGACTATACCTTTTACGAATCGACGCCGCGGTGGGCGCTTATCGAAGCCGACGATGGTCAGCCAAAATTGGCGATGGACGACCTGCTCGGTTCGTCTGTGACCGTCATGATCGGGTTGCCGGAAACCGAGGAGCAGGTAACCAAAGCCTATCCAGAAGATCGACCAGTGTCCTATTTCAACGGCGTTGTGTTTAACGTGTCCATGATGGATCGAGGCGTTTGGAGTATCACGATGAAGCCGCGGCTGTCGTTGCTCTCGTTACAAAGCTCGTATCGAATCTTTGAAGAACTGACCATTCTTGAGGTCATTTCTCAGGTTCTGGCGGATAACGGTATTACTCATACAGCCTCTGCCCTGCTGCCGGATGGCTCCATCGATCCTGATGCAAACTTTCCGATTGTGAGCGGGTTGGCAACCTATCGAACCCAGTCTTGGCTTCAAGGCGGGGAGACAGACCTCGATTTCGTCAATCGCCTGATGGAAAAGGCAGGTTTGTTTTTCTACTTTGTGCACTCTGAAACCGATCATGTCATGGTTCTGACAGATCAGAACCACTATCAACAACTGTTAGAGCCGGCCAGCGACCAAGGTGATCCGGCCGAACCCCAAGCCCTGCGAAAACTCTACCTAACCAGCCCAACCCTGAGCGTGGATTTCGAGGACACAATTTCGCAGTTTAGTTTGCAGCGCAGCCTCGTGGTGAAGGGCGTGTCTACAATTTTGGCGGGTAAGCAAGCCGCTTGGCTGTCGGAAGATCCGGCTAACGTGGCTCCCGTGTACCGCGACGACCGTCTAGCCTGCCCAAGCTTGAGTATGGAAAAACAGTTGTTGGTGTCCTATGGCGCAAGTGAGCGCGAATTGGATATTCGTAAAGACCAGTTAGAAAAACAATTGCTCAGTGCCAAGTCGTCGTTCTCGGGGTCTTCAGGGTTGGCCGAGATGCGAAGCGGCTATGTGTTTGCGCTGGAGGAAACTCGGGAAGTTTGGGAAGACTATCAAGACAATGAAGGTAAGCACGCAGGATTAGCCGAAAAAGGACGGGATCTGCTGGAGTCGAAATACCCCGGTAGCTTTAGTGAAGCTCGCAGCAAGCTGGGTACTGGCAAGCGAACTAGCACGCCTTCCGAGCAAGATTTGGGTCCGATACGGCCGGAGTTGCAGGGTGCTGAAATGGTGGCCGTATCGGTTTCTCATACCGCGTCAATCGACGGCAAGTACAGTAATGAATTCACAGCATTCGACCGTTTTGGTTATGGAAAAGCGTTTGAGGCTTCCGGTGATCAAGACGGCACAATCGTAGCGCAGGTGTGCGACAAGTCTGGCAACGCGGATCGTTCAGCTGTCAGCACTTTAGCCAAAGTCACGAAATTCGTTAAAAGTAACGTGGTTAGCCGGTTCTTTATGCCGAAAACCGACTTTGTTGAAAAACACCAAAAAACGTTTTCTGCTCTGGGTTCGGGCGACCCTGCCTATGCGGCGCAGGGCGTGTACGTCCAGTTTATTAACAGTGACGAAGGTTCCACGCCGGTTTGGGTGCGCTTGTCCGATAGCATGATGACCATCCCAGAGCGCGGCACCTTTGTGATGGTCAGTCGGGCCCGTGACGAAACGGAAATACCGGAGGTGTCTCAGGTTTTAGATTCCGTGGGATCCCGTACTGTGATGCCGAAGAAGTACTCGAAGAACACGTCGTGGGGCGATTCTTACAGCACGAGTTACGGAGACAGCTTTCATGTGTCGGTGCCAAACGTCCCCAAAACAGAGTACGACACCTTCACGGAACTGGTGAAAGGCCAGCAGGACACAGATCAATTCAACGACGTATCGTTTTCCGAGAGTGCTTCATCCAATTACTCGGTCGCAGAGTCCAGCCGATCGGTTTCTGTCATGGGGGCTTCACCGCCAGACGACATTAAAGTTCAAGACGCCGTGACCCCGAGTGTAGACGAGTATGTGCAAGTCTCTCGGTCGGTCACCTACGGTGATACTTTCAGTTCAAACGAGCAGCAAGGCAATACGACATCGGTAAGCAAAACGTTGGGGAACAGCGAGTCAACGACCACTACCGTTGGTAATACGCATTCGGAAAGCACCACCGAGGGCAATAGCTCTTCGAATAGTAAAACCCTCGGAAACACAGAGAGCTACACCGAGCAAGTTGGCACCCAGCACAGCGAAAGTACGATCCTTGGAGCGACATTTTCCAAGACAGACCAGCAGGGTGATGCAGTGACCGTTACGACCAATACGACAACAGAGTCTGTGGTCGCGACAGCATCGAGTGTGAGCACTTCGACCATCGGAGACAGCGTATCGAATAACAATGTCGAGGTGAGTTATTCCGCAAATATTACCGACATCAGCGTTTCTGAAAACGTCACCGGGTTAAGTGACAACACCAACACGACAATGCTGAACATCTCAGATAACTCCACCGATCTAACGGTGAGCCAAGACGTAACCCTGCAAAGCGTTACCTCGAGTTTCACTGGCGACAGTGTGAGCGAGACCGTCGGACTGACCTCAACGACATTCAACAACGTGGCGGACAGTCAAGAGTTCAATATGACGCCGTCAGGCTACAAAGCGACCGTGAAGGCTGACCAGCCGGAAACGAGCATTCAGGGCATGCAAGTGAACATCGTCGTAGAGATGCACATAACGCTATGAAGATCATTAAGCCCCTTAAACTTGGCCTGATTCACCGCACATATGGCTACCAAGGCGCTCATCACTTCGCTGTGAAGCCGATTGTATTCTTTGAGCTTCAACAGCCTGACCGTATCGTGCCTGAAGCCCAGGCTTGGCAACGGCTGATGAACCAGCTGCCGCAGCATCAGGTGTTTGATGAAGGCATGCCAAAAGCATCGCCGGAAGTGTTGTTGTATGGCAGCGCCCACAGTCCGCAAGGCAAGCGTACAACGCAGATGCTCGTGACCCTCTCTATCGGCAAGCTGACGAAAAGCCTACAGGTTACCGGGGACCGGATTTGGCAGAAGGGTTTTTTTTCGCGTAAAGCGACAAATCCTGCACCCTTCGACATTATGCCTTTGACGTGGGAGCGGGCTTTTGGTGGACAACAAAATCCAAGTAATCCCGTGGGGCAGGGCGCACTGAGCCAAGGTGAATCGGGCGAGACGCTGGTGGCGTTGCCCAATGTTGAATACGTCGGCCAGACATTAACGTCTCCGAAGAAACACGTGCAAGCCGCGGGTTATGGTCCGCTGAGTTCCCTTTGGGCACCGCGTACTGACTCAGATAAGTTGTTTGATCAGGCGTACATGGATAGCACGTTTCCTGCCTTCCCTGATGCGTTAGATTTTGCGCGGTTCAACATGGCGCCATTGGATCAGCGGCTCGATCAGTTGATTGGCAATGAGATTTTTTCTCTGGGCAATCTGCATCCGCAGCATCCGATCATAGATGGGGTCTTGCCGCCCTTCCGGCCGCGGGTGTTTACTCAAATTGGTAGTGATTTCGCGGAAATGGCGGTTAAGCCTGAAACCGTATGGTTTCTGCCGTCGGCCAATTTAGGCGCGGTTATCTATTGCGGACAATGTCCCGTTATTCATCGCCACGCGCAACTGGCGCTTAACGATCTGATGCTTGCGTACGAGCGCGTTGGCGACGCACCAAGAACGCTGGGCTATTACCAACACGTGCTGAAACTGAGAACCGATCCGCAAACGAGCTACCAGTATGTGACGGACGAGTCGCAATTGTCGCCGGTGAAAAGTGCATCCATTCAACAAGCCGAGTCGCAATCCCATGCAGCGCATGTTGAGCAGCTGAGCAATGCAAGAGCTAAGCAATGGCAGGCTCAGCAAAAAGCCTTCAAGGCAGCCCATGGTATAGAAGCCCCTGCAGGCCATGCTCCGCCCCCAATTGATCCGCGCTCAGTGATAGCTCCCGCGGCGATAAGCAACAGAGATTATTCACTCGCGCCTGTGGCGGCTTATGCCCAAGAAAAGCAGCAAAGCGCTCAGGCCAAGCTCGCAAATGCGCAACAGAAGCGAGCGGCCTCGCCGACTGAGGCGTCCGCCACTCAAAAGCCAATGAGCGAAGACGACGTGGTTGCCGACGCCTTGGCGAAAACGCGGGACGGTCAAGTCAGATCGAAGAATCAGCCGAAGGTAGTGCCTACCGGGAGAGGCGATATGCCCACAGACGAGGAAAGGGATCGAATGGCTTTGATGGGGCGAGCAAAGGCGACCGCTCCTAAGCCGCTGAGTTTTCGGAAGGCTCAGGAGGCAGGTGCCGCGCTTCGAGAAGTCGTGCAGCAGAGACAGCAAGATGGCGAGTCGCTCGCATTTCGCGATTTTACTGGGGCCGACCTGTCGGCCCTCGATTTTTCGGGTGTTGATCTCCAGGGCAGCATTTTTGAATGTTGCGATCTAAGTGAGTGTGTGTTCGCTGGGTCAAAGCTGAGCGGCGCGTCTTTTGTTGGCGCCACATTGGATGGGACTGATTTCACTAGAGCGGTCCTAACGGGCGCTAACTTTTGTTACGCGCGAGGCGAGCATACTGTTTTCGAGCAATCGGATCTTTGCGGCGGCGTCATTTTTCAAAAGGCCTGTCTCACCGTTGCCGACTTTCGCAATGCGATGATCGAAACCGCATCCATTATTAAAAGCGATCTTCGCTGTGCGGACTTTTCAGGGGCCAAGATTTCGCGCGCTACGATTCTAAAGTCTTGTTTGAACGGCTGCATTTTTGACAAGACATCGATTGATGCCTCAACGTTCATGGATTCAAGCCTGCGCCGGACCCAGTGGCATGGGTGCCATGCAGAACGCTGTGTGATCCTGAATTCTCAGATGCAAATGGCAAACATGCACGGTGGAAACTTGGTGCGCTGCCAGATCGCCGGTGATTCGTGGTTAACGGCAGCATCCTTTGACGAAACTAAATTCAGCCACTGTGGTTTGCGGTCTGCGAATGGGACCGGGGTCTCTTTTGCCGGGGCAGGGTTCGAATCGTCGGATTTAGCAATGACACATTTTCCGAGCGCGGACTTTTCAAAGGCGGTGTCATCGGATTGTCTGGCCAGCGATAGCAACTTTCGTGAGGGCAATTTCACCGGCGCCATGTTGAGTAGTACGAATTTTGCCGCCACAGATTTTTCTGGTGCAGAGCTGAAAAATACGAACTTTTATCAATCCGATGTATTGCTCGCTCAGTTAAGTGAAGCGAATCATGGGGATGCGTCGGACATTATGCCAACAAAAGTGCAGAGGCTCGCTCATGAACGCGGTTGAAATGGTGTCGGTGTTGGAACGCAAAAAGATGTTAAAGGACGGTTCGGTCGAGGGCTCGTTGTCGGGACTTTCTTTGCACGGAGTATCCTTCAGAAACATAGATTTTAGCGAGGCCTCATTCGCGGATTGTTCAATCACGAGCGTCACGTTCACCCGATGCAATTTTCAAGGCACAGATTTAAAGGGCGGTACGTTTAAGAACATTACTCTGCACGAATGTGACTTGAGTGGTGCTGATTTAACCAAGCAACACCTGAATCAGTTTATCTTGGCGAATTCGAATCTCGCGCGAGCGAATCTGTCAGAGGCGATCATCGAAAAAAGTGCGGTAAACGCCTGTGACTTCGCCGGCGCCTGCTTTGATCGTTCACAGCTGTTTAAAACATCGCTGTCTAAGTGCCCTATCGCAGGTGCGAGCTTTGTTGATATTGCCTGGGAGAGTTTCTCCATGTGCGATACCGATTTTAGGGGCGTGAACTGGCGGCCTAAGTCGATCGTAAAAGCAGTGTTGGTGAAATGCGTTTTTGATCAGTTGAATTTGTCTTCGACGGCGTTCACGAATTGCTCCTTCAATAACAGTCAGTTCAACGAGGTCTCCTTCGCGAAAGCCTCACTAGCCCACTGCCAGTTCATTGGCAGCAGTATTTCGAGCACCGATTTTTTTGCAGCAGACCTGAACGGCTGCTTGTTTTCGCAATCCAAGATAACGGACAGTCGATTCATCAATGCTCAGCTGGCCGCGGCAAACTACGATTCTGCAACGTTGCGCGGCGTAGATTTCACGCGCGCGCATCTGCATCAATCTCGATTTGTGAAAGCCGAATTGCAGGCCGTGAATTATGCAGATGCCCACTTGATTGAAGCCGATTTTTCTCACGCGACCTGTAATGACGCGGACTTTTCCGGAGCCGATTTACAGTTTGCTCGCTTTCATCAGGTGCAAGGGGACTACGCGTTGGACAAGACACAGCAAGGGGTATCGTTCGGGACGGACAGTGCTCGATTGGATATGGAAAAACGATTGGGCGCAGTTGCCTGATGCCCCTAGGCGAATCAGCAAGCTTTTAAGGAGAACACGATGAATATGACGGTCAACACGCAGTCTCAGCATCAAGCCAGCAGTGAGCGCGAGGCGGGCGTGGCTCTGCGCTTTGATGTCGTGCAGGCGATAGTCTCGGAAAACTCTTGGGCATTGAAAGCGGGACAGAAGGCCAGCCGTGCCCTAAGTTGCCTGATAGAGCCCGAACAAGGTGACCGGGTGTTGGTGGCTTGCGAGGGTCTAGAGCGAGTGATTTTGTCCGTGATATCCAGACAGGCGGGCGCGGTGGTCTCGCTAAACACTGCCAATGGTGGCGACGTGCAGGTGACTTCTGGTTCGATATCCCTGCACGCAGAGCGAAGTGTCGAGCTGCAGGCTGGAGCGTCGATTCTGTTGGCGGCGCCATTTGGCGATGTGGATTCGGTTGCCGGTAACTTAACGCAGTCGGTTCAGGGCTGCGCGGTGATGCTGGCGGATACGATTGTCGATAAGGCGCGCAATGTTCATCTGAGCGCGGACGAATCCATCATCACTCGGGCTCAAGTGCACAGTATGACGGCAGATCAAGATTTATTCATGGATGCTGATCGCATCAATATGGGGTAGGGATATGTTTTTAACTGACTCAGTTTGCGCGATGCACTTTGCAGCGCCCTGCGTAAATAAAATGGTGACGCCTGCGGGCCCTGTTCCCGTTCCCTTGTTCAATATTTCCATGTCTTGTTCGGCCCTGCCGAATATTTTGAATATTTTTTCTCAGGGATTGCCCATGCAAAACTTGCTGAGCATGGGAGCTCTGTCTACTGGAAGTGAGCCTTGTGCGCCCTTGGGCGGCCTCATGTCTCAGCGATTCGATGGTTCCGCCAGAAACCTGCTGGGCAGCTTTAAGGTGTTCACAGGCGGTGCACCGGTAAAGCGCTTTTTGGACCCCACTGGCCAGAATGGCATCATTCCAAATAGCTTTGGCTTGACGATATCGATTTCAAATTTCTTTCGTATGGTGATGACATGAGGCAGAAAATCAGCGTATTTGCACTGTGCTTGGTGCTTCATTTGACCACGGGCTGTTCACTTTTTAGTAAGGCGGGGGACGTGGTCGATAAGTCTGTTGCGCGCGTTGGGTTGGGTCCCAATGCGGTTACATCAGTAGGAGTAATGGCCGAACTGAGTAATAATCCCAGTGCCGTCACGGTTGACATCGCCTTTGCCTACGGCGACGCCGCCTCGACGGTCTTGAGCAAGAGCAAAGCGGCTACTTGGTTCCAAGAGTACGAAGGGTTTTGCGAAAACTATTCCAATCAATTGGACGTGGTCCGAATCGAGTTGCCCATGGGATACAGCGCTTTGTTGTCTGAGCTGCCCCAGGACCATCTGATCGCTCAATCTATCTTTGTTTTTGTCAGGAACGTGGGCAAGGGCGATATCACTAAGCTGGAGACTCCTTGGGTGAACATAACGAAAGGCAAGTTGAAGGTGCTTTCTACCCCCCCGGGATCGAAGACCAGTGGAAAGGCTTTGGACGCCGTGAAAGGAGCAAGAACACTATGTTGAAACTGCCGAAGATTGCGAATCGCGTTCACTGGAACGAAGGCATGTTACTGGCCTCACAACACTTTCAGCACGCGGATCACTACGTAGAAACGCTGTTGGCGCATCAGCTCAAACGTGTGTCGCGTTTTTATTGGGGTGTGAATCGAGTGGAGCACGATGCCGTTGCAATGGCCTCAGGCGAATTTCGGCTAACAGGGTTCGAGGGGGTCTTTCCTGACGGCTCGGTTGCGCAGTTTGGCAGCGCTGAAGAGTCTGATGAGCAATCTCCAAGTGATCAACCCGTCACATTGACCTTCGATGACTTGGAGATTCCCCTAGGCAGCGTAGTGACCGTGGTAGTTTCCATGGCCATGTACAATGCGCAATGCGCAAGCGATTTAGACAGCGAGCGACGACGTTTCATCAGCGTCAACGAAGGAGCGCTTGCAGACATTGGTGACTCTCAGAATGAGGTGGATTTGGTCAGTTTGCAGCCCATGCTCCGTTTGGGTATTGAACGCGATCGTTCGCCTAACCACACGGCGTTACCCATCGCCCGGGTCAAGAAGATGCTGGATGGCAGCTATCAACTGATGGCCTATACACCGCCACAGTTGGCCGCCGTAGCCGGGTACACGACTCGAGGAAGCGATATTTGGCAGCGTATTGCAGAGATTGTTGCTAACGCCCGCGTGAAAGCGGTCCAGCTTCGTTCGCTTATTGTCGATCGGCGCTCGGATCAGGTGATGTTAGAGAAGCAGCGGTCCAGGATTATTGCGTTAACACGCTTGCTGCCTGCTCTGGAGGCTCAGCTGGGCGCCCAAGCCCACCCCTTCGATGTGTATTGCCGGTTGGTCGATTACGCGTCAGATCTTGCTACCTTGAGAGATGACCCGGTGCCTCCGGTGTTCACGAAGTATATCCACAACGATACCGCAGATAGCTTTGCGCCTGTCTTTGCGTTTGTCGAAGAAGTTATTGAAAGTGTTCATTTGGATTACACCATTCTTCAATTTGCGATCAATGGTGACGGGAATCTAACCTGCGAGCTACCCAGAGCGCTTCGCGGAGGCTCATTGCTGCTGGCTTTTCAGGCGCCAAATTCCGTGGACAAAGACACAGTCGGTGAATGGGTCGATAACGCTTACATTTGTAGCGAAGAGGACTATGAACAGCTCTCGCTTCGACGGGATATCGGTTTTGAACGGGAGCGGACTAGGCGGTTTGATAAATTCAATTTAGTGGAGAGCGCGAACGAGCTGCTCTACAAAATTTCCTTGCCGGATCAGGAGGTCGCAACGCTGCTGGTGACGGGGTCGGATAAAGAGCTCGACCTGGCCAAACCTCAGGTGGTTTTGTGCTTCATTGAGCAGTCGACCTAGCATGTTAGTGACTGACGAACCAGTTCTGTTGGAGTTTGAGCGCATTTTCGGACAGTGGCTGCTGATCAGAGAAGCGTTGGATGAAGACTTGCGCGCGTTGTTTGCTGACTCGGAGGCGCAGTCACCGGACTTATGTTTTATCAAGGCGCAAAAAGCGTTGGTGGATGCGTTGCGCGAACCTTCAAAATCTCGAGGGTCGCGAACCCAGATGGACGAGGCGAATCTGCAAAAAATGCGGTTTGCGCTGGCGGCGTATTGGGATGATTTTCTGCTCCAACGTCACAATTGGATCGACCTGCCCGAGGTGCGGCAACAGTCGCTGCGTAAGGCTTGGCTTAGTTGTTTAGTGGAGTGGGAAGCGTTTGGCACACGATCGGCGGGTAAGCGTTTTCCTGAAGCGGTCCGATCTTTGATATTTGCAGAGCGGCGGGAGACCGGCGACGCGTCATTGCTGGCGGTTTACTACAGGATCTTGTGGTTAGGGTTTGGTGGGCAAGATGAAGCGTCCCGTGCTCAGTCCACTGCGCTCATGGAAAGCATTCGACTTGCGCTTGCGGCGATTGGCAATGGCTCAGGGTATGAAAAATCAAAACAACCGCTGGGGTTAATGCCGCCCGCCGGGATGAAGGTAAGTCGCTTGGCACCGATTAAACATTGGCGGAAGTTGATCTTTTTGGCCTTCGCGGGCTTGGCTTCGAGTTCGCTCATTATCTGGGTGGGTCTGGTATTGCGCCTGACAACTGATCTGGCGGGATAAACTGAGAATTGCATGAACAGTAGTTTACTAAAACGAAGTTTTCACCAGATCGTCGACTTTCTCGGCGGGGGCTGGATGGCCCTTGCCTTGGCGTTAGTGATTTTGGGCATCATCGTTTACTTCATCTTTCGCAGCGGTAAGCAGATCAAGATACGTATCCCGTTCTTACCTCGTGGCATGAATACGATAAAAATCGGCCGGGACGATTTGAAAAAACTGCCGGGATTTGGCAGCAAAACCGATGACCCAGACGAACCGACCGAGAAGCCTGTAGTTGGGCGCCTGTTTGATGGTTTGGATGCGCTTAGCGGCACGGTTAAAAAACGCTATGACATTCCGCTGTATTTGATGATCAGTCAGTATGAGGCGACGAATACGCTGTTGGCGGATGTGGGCGAAGACGTTCTTGAACGCCTTGATATCAAGGATCACAGCGGCAACGACTCAGGCAGCTGCGTGATTTTGAATCACGGCGGACTGTTGTACCACCAGTCACCCGAACTGATCGCCGCCGAGTTGATTCACAGTCGCCCGGAACGACCACTGGACGGCCTCATTCTGGTTGTCTCCGTTGAGGACTTGCTGCTGGAGAATCGAGTCCAGCGTCGACAGAAAATCGATTGGCTCTTTCAGCAATATTGGGCGATCCAAAATGATATCGAATTCCTGCTACCCGTGTATCTCATGGTTTCAGGTATGGAGTCTCTGCAAGGTTTCGAGGAATACGGAAAGTATCAGAATCAACTGAATCGGATAGACGATATTTTCGGCTGGTCGAATCCTTACAGTGCGGATTCCATATTCGACCCAGCGCTTCTGGATGAGGCATTTCGCGATATCTCTCGACTGCTGGGCGAGCAGATTTCCGACGTAATCGAGGCAAACGAGCAAGCGTCAGAGGCTATTCTCGTTCTACCTAATGCGATCAGACGTTTGCAGGCGCCACTGACAGAATTTGCCTCAGGTGTCCTCAATTCCAGCATGCTGATACACCCGCCGAAGTTCCGCGGCGTCTACTTCACGGGGCAGTTGGCAAGCGGTCAAGGCAGTCAGCACAAGTTTATTCAGCGTTTGTTTAAGGACAAAATTTTCCCCGAACATGCGCTGGCTGCGCCGGTCCAGGAGAAGTTGCTCTCAGCGGATCGTCGCCTGCGGCGACTGCAAGTAGTCTCCGCGATCGCCTTATTCACTCTAGTGTCCTGGACTGGGTTCAACATCTATCAGGTTTGGAATGAAAGCCTGAGTATTGAAGACGTCGCTGAGCGAGTGGAGAGCATATGGCAGGACAACAGTGGGTTTGACGCCATACAGCCGTCGCTGCAGGTCCTGGCAGACTTGGACGCGTCTAAGATGTATTGCTGCGGGCCAATGCCTTGGTCTCTAGCCTTCTCGCCAGATAAAGAGATCGAATCCTTTTTTCAGAAAGCTCTGTTCGGTAAACGCATTCTGCCCGCGATGAAATGCCTCAGCCAGCAACGGCTCAACGATTTGGTGAAGCCAAGTACGTTTCTCGCCAATGGAGGCCTGCGGGTAGACGACTACGGAGATTGGTTGACCCAAGTAAATACGGAAGCCGAGTCTTATTCGTTGTTACGCCAATTGATGGGAGCGCAGGCAGGTCGCACAGAGCTAGGCGTTTATCATGACTTTTCCAATTTAGTCTCCCGACTGTACGGCCAATCTCTGCCCGATGGCTTTGGCGATAATGCGGCACTGTACATTCGGGGAATATCGTCAAGCGGTTACGATCCGACGTCAATAAGCGATGATCAATGCAAGGGTGGAATCACCTCCGGTTCGGAGAGCTGGAATGCCGTTATTGATTCGGCGAATGCAGAAATTCCCAGGGAAGTGTCTCGTATCGCTGCCCCGTTGGCCTTCCTTAAGCAAATTTTCGCCTTTGAAAGTAATTCGATAGAACACGGTCCGATAACGAGTGAGGCTTTTACGGCTTATGTTCGATGGCATCGACACATCCAAAATTCCGTCGGTGCGAATCAAGGCAGTGGTTTCTGTGCTGTAACTGCGGAAGAGCTGAGCACGTTGGGCGACTCGCTGCGAAGTTTTCCAGATCACCCTGCGAGCTACAAAGCAGACGTTGAGGCGTTTACCCGAAAGTGTGAATCGGCGTTGGCCGCCCAGATGAAGGCTGACAATCAGCGCGTGCCTCGCAAGCTTTACCAATCGGTCATGGTCAAGGGCCAATATGAGCCCGTATTGTCTGTGGCTGCGGAGGGTGCGTTTAATCTGATCGATAAGATGTCGGAGTTCACGTTCTCTAAGGTGATCGAGGACCCTTGGACGAATCGAGAGGGAGGTTTCTTCTGGTCTGTCGATCTCTTGGCTGTGGCCTTGGGTTATGCCGACGAGTATCTCAGTTACGCTCAGGGCAAATTTAAAACCAATTACCTTCCTGCCAACCCTACAGCCGACAGAGAAACCTATCTTGCTCAGGCAGTCGCGTTAGCGCAGCTGCAGAGAGCGATGCTGTCCACCATTGAGGCTGCCAAAGTGGTGTCGTCACCCAAGCCGCAAATAGACATGGTGACATTAGATCGCAGGGAAGCTGAAATTGCTGATCGGGTGGCAAACTTTAGCAAGGCGCTGAATCCGTTGTTGGCCTTAGTATCCATGTTTGAACAGCTCGGTCTCGATGCGGCTAAGCGTCGGCTATTGATGCAGTCGCATAGCCAAGCCACTGAACTGCTCGAGGATATCGATGCACTTTACGTTTCCAATCGCGTTTATGCACCAAGGCCGAACCCTAATTGGAGAGCCAACGAATACCCAGAGGCGCTTTATGGATTGCTAACCAGCTCCAGCTCCAAAGATTACTTGGCGGCTCAGTCACGCCGTAGCCGTATCATCGCGAGGGATTATGCGCAGCCTGTGGTGGTCTACTTGGTCAATACCGAAGGCGATTTTAAAGAGTCGGATCTCTTGGCCAAATGGCGACGAACCTTGATCGAAGTGAGCAAGCGCGAAAACAAAGATCCGTCTAACGATATTGATGGGTTCGACAATTTCTTTCTCGGTGCTTTTTCTGCGACAACGTTCAGTAACTGTCATGAGGCAGTAAAAGGTTATGTGCCTCCAGCGGGAAACAACATCTTTGCGATTCGTTGGCGTCAATTAATTGATGTGTCGACTGATCAATGTCAAAGGTTGCAGGCTGACAACATCAAAAGGGAATACGCCGGCGTGGCAACGGCGTTTGATCAGTTTCTGGCTCCCTACTACCCATTCAGCGCTCTGCCGAACGCTCGGCCATTGTCCCCGAAATCTCTGCGTGCGTTTCTTGAGGTTTATACGGGTGCTTCGGATGGCCTAGCGGAGCGCATGCGCGTTCTGGCTTGGAAAAACGCTGATTTCGCCGCTGCTCAATCTTTCCTCAAGGACCTTGACGCGTCCTTGGCGATTCTAGATTCCGTTGTCGTAGAGTCGGCGGGGGCCGGTATGGGTATTGGCGTGCAGGTGAGGTTTGATCCCAAACTGTCGCCAGCTCCGCCTTTCGATCTGAGCAGCCATGTGAGCAGTAAGCGACTGTATGTTGGTGAACTCGCGAATGAATTCCCTGGGAGCGCGCCCTCGATGCATTGGAAGTTCTCTGATCCGATTGGTTTTGAGCTGCTCTGGGCATCGGGCTCTCCTTATACGTTGTTCACCTCGGACAAGCAGGCAACCGGCGGGGAAATAACCTACAGCGCGGAGGGGTACTGGAGTTTGCTGAGGTTTGTGCAGAAATACCGGTCCGCTCGGAGTGATAGTAGTGCCCTCCAAAAAGAATCGCTGTTACTGCAGTTTGATGCGCAGGTTCAAAAATCCGCGACTTCCAGTGAGATGACGCCGATTGAAGTATTTGTGCGAATGACCCTGATTGGTATTGATCCCAAAACACAGAAACCTATACCGCTGCGATTCCCCGAGCGGTTCCCGTCAGCGGCCCCCGCAGGCGCATAGAGGAAGCGATATGGAAATACATGAATTGCGAATCGATGAAGACGTATGCATTGCTGATTTTTTACATCCGATATCTGCGGAGGCACCAACGGGAGTGTCCGTCAAGGAAACGCCCGTTTATGCTGAAATTCAGGAGGCTCGCGCGGCAGACGACCCGAATTTACCCCGGGGGGTTTGGGAGCATGATCTCAAGCGCAGCGATTGGGCGCGTGTAAGCCAGTTAACCCAATCGGTTTTGATCAGTAAGAGCAAAGACTTGCAGGTCGCCATTTGGTTTTTGGAAGCTCAAGTGTATCTGCATGGGTTAGAAAAACTGCCCGTGTGTCTGTTGCTCTTGTCTGAGCTGACGAATGAGTTTTGGGATGACATATACCCGCGCATGGAAGATCAGGATGTCGAATACCGAACCAATGTGTTCGCTTGGATGAATGACAAACTCCCATTTGTTATTCGCCAAATCAGGTTGGCAGAGTCTGTATCCGGTGAGGTTTATACGTGGACGGATTGGGAGCGTGCCCTGCATCTTCAGCGAGGGGGAGCGGAGAGTGGCAAGGGTGTCCAGCAGGGCGAGCTCGGTGCAATCAAGCAGGCGGTGGATCAGACCAACATAGATTTCTATCGCGAACTTTGGCAAGACATTTCGGATGCGCTCATTGGCTTAGACTATCTGGCTGATGTGTTAGAAAACCGTCTGGGTGGAGACGCGCCGTCACTCTCAGCGCTGGTGGAACTGTTAAAAGTCCAACGCGACACGATTGAGGATATGACCGGTGGGCGCTCGTTGACGGAAGCAGCGGACACTCAAATGGATGTCGCGGGAATTTCTGACGACACCAACGGATCAAGCGAGCGGCCCTTGATGCAAGAGACTGACGTGGCGGATCGGCAACGCGCATACGCCCAGCTGGCTGAAGCTGCCGAGTTTTTGATGCGCGATGATCCTCACAGTCCAGTCCCGCATTTGGTTTACAAGGCTATTGAGTGGGGACGGCTGAGCACTTCTGAGCTGTACCATGAAATATTTATTCGCTACGAGGGCAATCTCAATATTTTTGATGTGCTCGGTATCGATCGAACCGGTGGGCGGTAGCAAATGCGCGCTAACCAGTGGGTGGAAGCTAGTTACAGTAAAGGGGGCCGCGCGTGGGTTGCGCGTCTGCCGGTAACGGAGTTAGTCACTGGCATGTGCGGGCTCACATACACAGGGTCGATGTCGCGAAAAGATTTTCTGATGCGACCTTGGTTGCCGCTGTTTAGCCGACCCGCACTGAGTTGTTGTTGAAAATGTGGGTCAAGACGGTAAGTCATAGCGACCTGATGCCGGCGAGGCAATGGTTCGATCAATGGATTGATTTGAGGTGCTCTTGTCTCCCACGCGTCCGCAATATGGGCGCGATGGGCCTGTTGGCGTCGATCGAGCTGGCTTGGGTGCACTTGGCCCAACTGTTGTTTAATTCGGCCAACAGCGATGTGGTTGTTATTGATTACCACGGGCGTCGCCGCGCTTCGACCTTGGTTCGAAGCGCCTTGCGCATAAATGTGTTGGTTTCTCAGGAACAAATGTTGCCTCTGGGGCGGTCACAGATTTTGCGAAGACTACGGAGCCTTAGCGTTGGTTTCAAGCGCCCGAAATTATCGTTAAGCGGTGGGCGCGGGCGCGGGGGGCTTCTTGGGTGGTGGCGGCGGGCCGCAAATAAAGCCCTCTTTGTCGGGCTTGGGTTTCGCTGCGCATGGGGGTAAGTGTATGATTTCTAAGCGGTATTCTATCGAAGGCTGCAATGCTCTGACCGCTTTTATGGCGGCGTCACGATCTTTGAAATTGCCCCCAAGAACGACTACTGACTCTTTGTTATTGCCTGTCACGTATCGGGACTTGGAGGCGAGCAAGGTCGGTTTCAGAGCGTCAATGAGCGAGTCGGCAGTGGCGACGTCGACTGGGACGCCGATGCGAAAGCCAAGAGGTCTTGGTGTGCCCGGGATCGAAAGGAAGTCGGTTTCGGTAAGGAAGCTGTCTTTTGGATAGGCAAGAGTAGTGGCAGTCGGTGCCGTCGCCGGGGGCGATTTTTTGGTTTCGGCGGGCTTCAGAGCGTCAACTTGTTTTTGCACTTCGGACAGCCCGATTTCCGCTGGGGGAAAGAACATAGAGGCCCCGTATCCAAGAATGAGAAAAAGGATTGCAAGCAGGACATATTTCAATGGTCAGTGTCCAAAAGTGAATGGAAGCGAGGCTGATGATATTCGCAATCTGCGTGGATTCAAATGTCGCTAACGTCATTGTGAGTGACGTGTAGAGGCTCAAAGTATAAGGAAATGTAAAATTATGTGGGGATTCGGTAAGCACATTTGGGGCGGGCGAAAAAGTGAGTCGGGGTCGATGCTGGAAGGGTTGAAACCCATGCCGGTTACCGCCAGCACCAAACGCCAAGCTTCGGCGGCAGGGGTGTCTGAAATGGATCAGCATTTTTCGAACATCCGACACAACACGCGTACTCAGGCCGCCACCAAGATTCAAGGGGTTGCGAGAACGTTCGTCGCGGAAAAACGTAAGCAGAATGCGGCGGCGCATAGAATCCAAGGGATGTTCCGCGCCAGGCAAAAGCGCGATCATTTGAAGACGCGAGCAGGATACAGAGCCCTGAAACGCGATGCGATGTCTGTGGATATGGTCGAGAAGGGTACCTCTTGGCGATCCGGCACGTTTAGTGGATTGAAGACTTCACTGGCGCAAAATATGCGGTCAATGCTTTGGCATGCGATGCCCGAGGACAAAAGGGAATACAAGGTCTTTGGTCGAACGTTGATGACGAACAGCAACTTCACTCAGTCCGCTTACCATGACGTTGAATCCGCACGTTCTGTCGCCAGAAACAAAACCCTCGGAGCGAGTTTAGAGCGCAATAAGACCATCAACTCGGCGGCGCAAGAACACATACAAAATGCCGAAACGGCTGAGCTAGGGGCTACTGTTGCAGAGGGTACGGCAACGGTTGCTGCGACAACGGTTGGGTTGGTGAGTCACGGTGCCGCTGCGCCTGTTGCAGTTGGGATTAAGGCAGCAGGCGGCGCCGCTGCCAGTGGAATGATGATGCACAGCTCATCCGAGCGACGGCATGCGGCCTCCGATTTCGATACCACCGCGCACGATAGGAGTAAGTTTGAGTCGTCTGCGGAAGGAGTGACGCAACGAGAGTTAACCATGGCGCGTGGACGAGGCGAGGCGCTGGCGTCGAAGGAAATGCAGCGCGCGGCCTATCGAAAGCTTGGCACAACATTGCTGACGGCGGGAGCCTCTCAACTCGATCCAAGCGGCTCTCTTGAAAAAATCGCAGAGTCCGGTGCACAGGCTGCCATTGCGTATGCGGGTGATAAGGTTTCCGACCATTTGATGGGCTCGCGTAAGGCGGCGAAACAACAAATACGATTGAATAAGCGAGCTCAACTGGATTCCTTGCGACGTGATGCGTCCCATCATGAGGCTCGCCAAGCCGCGGCTTCTTCTCACCATCACGGCTCAGAGTGACCCCTTTCGCGTGAGCCAACGTCATTGATATTTTTCCCGAGGCGCGCTATGAACAGAGAATGGCGCGCCCGAATAGAGGGCCACACATCATTTACTGCATTGTGGGTTATGCCCTATGAGCATTCGATTAGATAAGAAGTGGGTCGGCAAAGAGGATGCAATGCTGCTGCTGAGAGGGAATTTAGGCGTTTATCAGTTAGCTGACGCAGCACAGCAGATTCGCTTTATCGGCTATGCCGGTGGTAAGAGTCTGTTCGGTTTGAAGGGCGAGATACAGGCGGCGTTTCAAGACCACCCGACGGCTCTCTTCGTTCGCTGGGAAGTCACCAGCGCCTATATGAGTCGATACAGAGAACTCTTGATGCTACACCTCTACGATCACGATGTGTTGCCTCCCGAAAACAAATCCATCCCCCTCGGTAAGTTGAGGCCTGCAGGATGAATCTACAACTCACAGAAGAACAAGAGCTGGTGATCGCCATGGTGCGCCGTTTCGTGCGTGATGAAATTCTGCCCTTGGAATATGACTTAGACCCAGATGCTGATGAGTTGGATCAGGCGGATCGGGCCCGTCTTGTTGAAAAGACCAAGGAAATGGGTCTTTACGGGTTGGATATTCCACCGGCTTTCGGCGGTCCGGACATTGATCTGGTGACGCGCACCTTAATGGCGGTTGAAATGGCCCAGCATCGGGCCGGGCTGTACGCGCCCTGCTATGGCACCTTTGGGGGAGCCGGGCTGGCTCAGTTGTTTGAAGCCACGGAAGAGCAAAAAGAAAAATATCTCTACCCTACACTGCGTGGTGAAAAGCGCGGTTTCTTTGGCCTGTCAGAACCCTCTGGCGGTTCAGACCCGGCACGTGCAATTCAAACCAAGGCCGTACAGGACGGTGACGACTGGATTATCAATGGCGGTAAGCTGTGGATCAGTGGGGCGGACAAAGCCCAATATGGGCTCGTGTTTGCGCGTACGGCCAATGACAAAGGCCGCAATGGCGTTACCTGCTTTATCGTTGATACCGACACGCCTGGGTTTGCCGTGCGCCGCATCGTCCATACGCTCAGGAGTGCGCATTACGCCACCGAGCTCAGTTTTGAAGACATGCGGGTGCCAGCAAAAAATATTCTTGGTGAACTGAACAAGGGTTTTGCGATCGCAAATGACCGCCTAACCAAGCAGCGGATTCCCTACGCGGCAGGCTGTATCGGTGTGGCGATCAAGGCTCAAGAGATGGCATTGGAGTACGTGCCCCAGCGCGAAACCTTTGGCGCGCCATTGTCGTCACGGCAGTCCATTCAGTGGATGCTGGTAGACAACGAAATCGATATCAAACAGTCCCTGTGGGTGACGCTGGAAGCCGCCGCGAAAGCCCAGCGGGGTGAACCCTTCAGAAAAGAAGCCGCCATGGCCAAGCTGGTGGCGACGGAAGCCGGCGGGCGTGTGGTGGACCGCTGCATGCAAATGTTTGGGGGCTTGGGTGTGGCCAAGGATCTGCCCTTTGAGCGTTGGTTCCGTGAAATGCGAATTCGCCGTATTGGTGAGGGTCCTAGTGAAGTGCAGCGGCATGTTATCGCTCGCGAGCTACTTGGGTCCTCATTAAGATAGCGGTTGGAAAGCAGGAGACCATCCGATGCGTAGCAGCGACGAAGAAATCGACATCATTCGCAGGACACTAGAATACAGCGCAACGGGTTCTACCCACCTGGAGCCCGAGCTGCTGAAGAATCCAGTGTCGCACTACGCCGATCCTGCCCGTTTGCAACAAGAGCAGAGCACGCTGTTTCGGCAATTTCCGATCATCGTGGGTCATGGGTCTCAGGTGGCTGTGCCCGGACAATTCTTTACACACGACGAAACCGGCGTGCCGATCTTGGTGACACGGACTCGAGAAGGGCGAGTCAAAGCCTATGTGAATGTCTGCCGGCATCGTGGCGGGCGCATCGTGACGCAGGCGGATGGCCAAGCGACAACGTTTTCTTGTCCCTACCATTCATGGACTTACGATCTGGCGGGAAACTTGCGAGGGATACCTCAGCCATTCGGGTTTGAGGGGCTGAACAAAAAAGAGCACGGGCTGGTAGAGCTTCCAGCCTTTGAACGCTTTGGCCTGATTTGGGTGCGCCCCAGCATCAGTGATGTGACATTGGGCATCGATGCGTGGCTAGCGCCCATGGCGGAACAATTGGCGTCTCTTGATCTTGCCTCTCTTCGTGTTTTTCGAGCATGGACGGTAGAGCTAAACATGGGCTGGCGAATTGCTCTCGAAGGGTTTCAGGAGTCTTATCACTTTTGTTCCGCCCATAAGAATACGGCGTGTTCTGCCTACTTGGATAATCAGTCGGTATTTTTGGATCAGTATCCCCATGTGCGGCATGCGGTACCGTTGGCGGATGCGATTGCGCTGCGTGATGTCCCGGAGTCCGAGTGGGATTATCGTGCGAATTACATGACTCAGAACTATCTGTTTCCCTGCAATTTTGTGCAGGCAATGAGTGATCATGTGTATATCCATTCCGTCATTCCCACGGGCCCGGGCACTTGTGTCTTTAAGTGCATGATGCTGGTTCCTGCGTCACCGGAAACTGCCGAAGAAATCGCCAAGGCGGAACGATACTGGGAAGCCAACTACAAGGTGGTTCGCACGGTTTTCGGCGAGGACTTTGCTATCGGCGAAGGCATTCAGCAGGGACTCTCCACTGGGGTGAACGAGCACTTTGTGATCGGCAAGTACGAGGCCGGTATTCAACTGGCCCAGCGTGCGATAGACGACGCTCTACAGGGGCGGTTGGTGTGTCCTGAAGTCGTAAGCCTACAGTAGACATTGCTGTGAGGCGGCTTGCAGGCAAGACATATACCGTTTGTTACTGGCTCGTCGCACTGCTGTGGGTGATCGCCTCGTCTGCGATCGCCTCGTCTGCTATTGCCCAGCCGAACATCGTGTTGATCGTCGCCGAGGACATGAGCCCTCGGGTGGGGGCTTTTGGCGATGCCGTTGCGCAAACCCCCAATATTGATGCCTTGGCGGAACAGGGCGTTCGCTATACC